>ERZ791610.1310-NODE-1310-length-9989-cov-2.539762_pt1 | contig 9989 bp, 7 predicted proteins | sample MGYA00510061_ERZ791610 | MGnify/ENA primary metagenome ERZ791610 (study PRJEB30046, sample SAMN00791922) | human gut metagenome | study: EMG produced TPA metagenomics assembly of the A metagenome-wide association study of gut microbiota in type 2... | reverse complement strand
CACCGCCGCTTCGGAAGGATGAAAAGAACGATGGTCCGACTTGAAGGCCGATAAAGAAAACAAAAAGAATCAGGCCGAAGTCACGAAGAAAATGAAGAACCGTCGTGTTTACGGTAAAGCCGAAGTAACCAGCCGCTAAACCGGCAAAGAGCACAAAAGTGACGCCGAGCGAGATTCCGAAAATTTTGATTCGTCCGAGCAGCAAACCGACCGTGATGACGATCGCATAAACCAAAAGAATATGCCCGACCGAATTTGAATCGCTCCACAAAGAAACGAGCCAATCCATAGTTTGAACCTTGGGAAGAAATATTTAATAAATCGAGAGCCTTACCAATAGTGATAAGTGCTCTCATAATGTGGAATAAATTTTAATTAGTTCTCGGAAAGAGAACCTTTATTTCCGAGGAAACATCCTATTGTTTTCCCTAGCAAACTTTAAACTTTTGAAGAGTTGCAGGCGTTTTCACTTAAGCCGGATTCATGATTTTGGACAGGTTAGGCTATTGATGAGTGAAAGCTGGCAGGAAAATCTCCTTTGCCGTTTTTATGAATTCTGTCAGAGCGTAACTTTGATATTTCCCTTGCTTCCAAACTAGAGAAACATTGTTTTGAGGAACATCGTCTCCAAGAGAAAAAAGCCGGACATTTCTGGCCATACAATCGTCTGCGATCGTGGATGGAACCAAAGCAGCACCGACGTTAGCCGAGATGAGCGCGGGAACCGTAAGAATGGATTGAGTTTCTAACACAACTTGCGGGGGTACCCTATGCTTCTGACATAAGTCGTAGTAGTACTGATTGAAAATCTGTCCCCTCTTCATAATGATGAAAGGCGTACCATCGAGCTCCTTAAAATCCACTTTCGGGAACTTCTCTTCAAGAGAGGCTTCGCCGGAGGCTCGTTTCGTATAAGGATGATTCGGCGGTAGGCCCACTAATACCTTTTCGCTGTAAATCTCGACAGACTCGAGAGAGGACGGAACCATCGAAGAAATAACAACTGAGCAATCCACCTTCCCGTTATCTGCAAATTCAGCAACTTCCTGAGTCGTCCCTTCCTCTATTCTGACAATCACGTTGGGATACTGTTTTTTATACACAGAGAGTATCGGATTCAATATTGTGGCCGTGCGATATGCTGTCGAACCTATTCTGACAGTCCCGCTCTTTAAACCTTTTCGATCTCTAAAAAACTGTCGGCATTCTTCATCAAGCTGTTGTATTTTTCTTTGGGTCTCAAGAAGATGCTCCCCTTCTTCCGTCAACTTCCAAGGACTTACGGATCTGTCAAAAATCACTATTCCGTACTCAGCTTCCAGTCTCTTGATGTACTGACTTAGTGCAGGCTGTGATAAGAACAATCTTCTGCATGCACCGATAACAGAGCCGCTCTCAATGATGGCTTCCAAGTGATGAAGAATCAGATTTCTCATGTTTATAACATTTTTGTTAATTAGACAAATCATAAATAATATTTTTCAAGTGAAGTAGCGAAACCTAGAATTTTTCTCAACAAATTCCTGTTTCCTCAACTTCAAAAACCATGTTTGATCTCATCATTCACAACGGAAGGGTCGTTGATTACAAAAACCATCTCGATCAAGTTACCGACATCGCTGTAAAAGACGGTCGAATCGCTTCTATCGGCACTGCACTGGGAAAAGCTAAGAGCCATCTCGATGCAAAAAATCTCCTTGTTGTCCCGGGAATTGTCGACAGCCATATGCATGCATCCTCCTGGTTAGGAGGCCCCGACAGCCTGAAAATGCTGGCTTTAGCCGGTGTTACAACTGCCATAGAAATGGCAGGCCCTGTGGACAGCGTTAAAAAATTCATAAAAGAAAACGGGACCGGATTAAATATTGGCTGTCTGGAACAGCTCAGACCCGGCGTCAATCTCAGCTCAAACCATCCTTCATCGCAAGAAATTCTTCGGGCCGTTCAAATCGCTCTTAAGAAAGGAGCCTTCGGAGTAAAACTATTGGGCGGCCATTACCCGCTTGAGCCGGAATCCGTGGATACGTTATTTTCAGTTTGCTCCGAAAACGGAACCTTTTTGGCGGTCCACGCCGGCTCCACGAAGCAAGGATCGAATATCCGCGGAATGGAAGAAATAATCAAAATAGCAAACGGGAGGAGTTTCCATCTCGCACACATAAACGCCTACTGCCGTGGTGCTGTACTTTCTGTGGAAGAAGAGATTCGCAAAGCCGAACAATTGCTCGAAGAACATCCTGAAATCCTTTGCGAAAGCTATCTCTCCCCAATCAACGGCTGTTCAGGAAAGTGTATCGACGGCGTTCCTGAAAGCGGAGTCACAAGAAACTGTCTAATTGCCAAAGGCTATGCACCAACCATCGATGGGCTGAGAGCGGCCATAGAGGAAGGCGCTGCCCATGTTCACGAAAGAGCCGATGGTGTTGTTGTCCTGACGAATAAAGAAAAAGGTTTGAAGATCTGGTCGGAAGCTCAGACGGATGTACCTATGAGTTTCGAAGTCAATCCGGCACTTCCTCGTTTCTTTTTCGCTACTCAGAAACGAAAAGACGGTAAGCACTTCCTAGTTGACGCCTTTTGTACTGACGGTGGCGGAATTCCTAGAAACGTCATCATTTCAAGCGGCTTCAGCCTTGTGAAATTAGGCGCCCTCAGCCTGCAGGAGTTTGTCTTCAAGTCCAGTTATTCCGCTACGAGGCTTTACGGTCTCAAAAACAAAGGACACTTCAGTCCCGGCGCCGATGCCGACATCACCATCATTGACTTTGAGCGTCAAAAGCCAATTCATTCTTTCGTAGAAGGCAAAGAAGTACTCGTCGATGGCTGCGTTAAAGGGCAAGGAGGCAAATTCATCACAACGCAGGAAGGATTATCGGCTTGCAAAGAATACGAAATCGAACCGTACCTCATTGATATCAAAGATATTTTTTCTTATCGCACTGAAAGATTTGCAAAAAATCAATAAAAATCCCATCACCCAAGGAGTTAATTATGTTGTGGATAGGCATCGCTATCGTTATAGGAACCTTTTGGCTCATTTATAAAAATTATGAAGCCCGTTTGGTTCTCTTCTTATCCGGCATTTTGATGACCGTCGTAGGAGTTTTTGTAGCAGGCTCCTCGGTCGGTTTCGGCCAAGCTATTGACGCTTTCGTAAAACAATTAACCAACCCTGGCTTAGTCCCCACTTACACGACCGTCATGGGCTTCGGGTACGTTATGAGCTACACCAAGTGCTCAGACCACTTAGTCAATGCCCTGGTACGGCCTTTAGCCAAAGTTCCCATGCTTGTAATTCCTGGAGCCGTCATCATCACGTGGTTTTTGAACATTGTTCTCCCATCTGCTGTCGGTATCGCTGCAGCTGTCGGCGTTCTTCTTATTCCTGCTTTAATTGCTCTTGGCGTTCCTCCGGTCATGGCCGGAGCTGCCGTTTTCCTCGGTACGTGGGGATCGGTTGCCAGTCCCGGCTTAATGTTTAATCCGCAGGTCGCCGACCTTGCATTCAAAGCCGGCGAAATTAGCTCCCCCGATGCAATGATCGTCATCATGTCTGAATTTTTCCCGGCTTTATGCGGTGCTGTAATTGCAGCCATTATCCTGGCCTTCCTTGCTGTTGCAATGAAAGAAGGCGTAGGAAGTCGTAAATTCTCAGAAGACATTACAAAGAAGGCTGATTGCTCTTGGGAAGTGAATTATCTCTATGCACTGATTCCTATACTCCCACTCTTCTTACTGGTTATTGCTTCTAAGCAAGTCGGCTGGCTGCCCACGAAAATTTTCACTGTCCCCTGCTGCATGTTAATTGGAACCGGCATCGGGCTTATCGTAGGCGTCGTAAACAAACTGAAAGCCGGCGATATCTCTAAAAAGTTCTGCCGCGGCTGCGGAGACGCCTTCTGTGACGTCGCCCTGCTCATTGGTGCAGCTGCTGTCTTTGCCTCCGGTATGAAATCTATTGGTCTGACAGGCGCTCTTGTCGATGCAATGAAAGGCTCTCAATCCATTGCAATGATTTCAGCAGCCGTCGGCCCGTGGCTCATGGCGATTGTATGCGGATCCGGCAACGCTGCGGCCCTGGCATTCAATGAAGTCATCACACCTCATGCTGCTGATTTCGGTATGACAGTTGTTCAACTGGGTGCCGTTGCGCAAGTTGCTGCAGGCCTCGGAAGAACAATTTCTCCTGTCGCCGGAGGCGTTATCGTTATCGCCAGCATCGCAGGTGTTAATCCGATCGACATTTGTAAGCGAACCTTTATTCCCGTTTGTGCGGCACTCGTCGTATTTACAGTCGGAATGTACTTATTCTGATTAAGTTCTTCCCCTAACAGTTCCGGCGAGTTCAACACTCTCGCCGGAATTTTTCGTAGGAGGAAGAAACCAGAAATTGATTTTCACGGTGTAACCGTTTACGTTCAATCCAAAGAACATTCTCAACCCTGGAACAAAATGAAGTTAGTAATGTGTACTAGGGAGGAACACAGCGGATAACTGGCCGACTAGTCGCAGGCAAAACTAGGAGAAAAACAGGCGGGTTAAGTCACTAGAGATTGCAGTGTTGACTCTTCCATACTTCACTCCTGCATTTACATCTGTCAAAATCTGCTGCTTTTTAGTCAGAATGCTAAATATGAAAATAGCCGCAAACCCTGAAATAAAGGATGACTTGCGGCTACTTGAAATATGGCTTGGTGCACGATACTGGTTTCGAACCAGTGACCCCTGCCGTGTGAAGGCAGTGCTCTACCCCTGAGCTAACCGTGCGCTCCAGTGAAGCGAGATTCTACACGATTTTTAATTCTTTTTCTTACTCTGCTCCAGTGTCTTTTCTACACCCAGATTTGCAAGGAAATCCGCGCGTTCATTACCCTCGATTCCGTCGTGTCCCTTGACCCAGACCCATTCGATATCGTGCGGCTTTGCAGCTTCGTACAGCTTTTTCCAAAGATCTGAGTTCTTCACGGGAGAGCCGTCGGCTGTCTTCCAGCCTTTTTTGATCCAGCCGTATATCCATGCGGTCATTCCCTGCTGAACGTACTTGCTGTCCGTGTGGAGCGTAACTTTGCAAGGTTCTTTTAAGCGGCACAAGGCTTCAGTCGGAGCAGTGAGTTCCATTTGATTATTCGTTGTACTCAGTGCTCCTCCGCATAGTTCAAGCACATGGCCTTTGTATTTCATCCATGCGCCCCAGCCCCCGGGACCAGGATTGCCCTTACTGGCGCCGTCGGTCCAAATTTCTACTTCTTTCATCGATATATCTTTGTTACGTTGAATGCGTTCAGTCTTCATTCGCTCTTCGGAGCCGGCTGGCGCCCCAAGAAGAAAAACTTCTTGTTGAGAGCTCTTCCAACCAGCTTGCAGCCGGCCACTTCTTTAGTAGCACTGATCGCAAAAATTGCACCGCATTGCGGCCACCAGCGATCGCCCGCCTTCTCAATCCATGAGTCTTCTCGGCTCTGCGGAGAAGAAAATGTAAGGCCGTAACACCCGAAAGCGCCTCGATCGACATGGAATGAGAGCAAGTGCAGCCAATCTCGAATCTGGAAAACCGACATAAACTGCTTACCTGGCAGGAAAGTCTTTGCGCCGAAACGCTGCATTTTAAAACGCAGTCCCCATAGGCTCATCAGATTAAATCCGGTCAGGATAATTCGGCCTCCCGGAATCAATATTCGATAAACCTCTCTCAATAAGGCATGTGGATCCTCGGAGACTTCCAAAGCGTGCGGCATAACGACCAAATCGATGCTTTCGCTCTCAAACGGCATGGCCTCAAAAAGCATTTGCACAGGAACGCGATCATCCGTTTCCAAGAGCTGAGTCAGTGGCCGCAAAGTCGGTTCCGCAGCGACTTTGAGCCCGATCCGATTGTTCTTTAAAAAATCGATTCCGGTAGCACCCAGCTGCACCGCGTTATATCCGAAACAATCGGATACCAATTTGTCGTATTGGTTCTGCTCCCACCGAAGGGCATATTGACCCAGCGATGAAGAGTAAAATTTTTCGAGCGTTATTGTTTCGGCCATAAATGACTGACGTTTCGGACGATGACAATTGAAACACAATCAAATCGATCCGGAACGATTTTCCATTAAAGTGCCTGATAATTGTATCTTTATCCTGACTTCTGAGCACCACTCCGATGTTTCTTAGAACCTCTCTCCGTACCTTGGCTTTGTCTTTGGTTTTAGCGCTTCCGTTTACTTCTTACGCTTCCGAACCTCCGGAGAGTGAAATTGAAGAAATCGTGACGCCCGGCGCCGATGACGACGAAATCTATACGGTTTGGACACGTGTAAGAGACGGTTTCAAGATTCCGAACATGGAGAACTCCGTCGTTGACGAAAACCTAGCTAAGTACTCCAAGCGGCCGGATTACTTACAGCGCATGGCCAATCGCTCTCAAAAGTACCTGTACCACATCATTGAAGAAGTCACCGCACGCGGAATGCCGACTGAAATTGCGCTTCTGCCCTTCGTAGAAAGTGCTTTTGTCACGAACGCAAAGTCGCGAGTAAAAGCTGCGGGTCTTTGGCAATTCATGCCGGCCACCGGAAAACACTACGAACTTGATCAGACCATGTGGAAGGACGAACGCTATGACGTTCTGCAGAGCACGTCGGCCGCTCTGACCTATCTGCAGAGGCTGCACGATGAATTCAACGACTGGCCTCTTGCTTTTGCCGCATATAACTGGGGAGAAGGCAACGTTCGCCGTGCGATTAAACGAAATCAGTCCTTAGGACTTCCGACAGACTATATGTCGCTTAGGATGCCGGCCGAAACCCGCAATTACTACCCTAAACTTCAGGCGATCAAAAACATCGTTCAGAATCCGAACGATTACGGCATCAAACTTCCGACGATTTATAACGAACCCTTCTTCGTTCAAATCTTCAAAGACCAGGATATTGACGTTAAACGTGCCGCGAACCTTGCCGGCATGAGCCATGAAGAATTCAGCACTCTGAATCCTTCTTTCAATCGTCCCGTTATTGTGGCTTCCCACAATCACTCGATGCTGATGCCGACGGATAAACTCGACCAATTTATTGAAAACTTGGTTGCCTACCGCACCAGCGGCAAGCCGCTTTCCAGCTGGACCACTTATCGAGTGAAACCCGAAGATACTGTGGCCTCTATCGCTCGTAAGGCACATATGACAGCAGCCGAGCTGCGCGAAGCCAATCAGATCCCGGCCGGAAGACGGATCAAAGCAGGTTCCCTGGTCCTCGTCAGTAAGGCCAGCGGACTAGGAAATGCTGAAGACATCGCTTCCGACACCATTGATGCTTCTTTCGCGTTAGCGCAGGACTACCGCCGCGTCACCTACCGCGTCCGCCGCGGCGACAACATGAGAAGTGTGGCACGCCGTTTGGGCGTTTCCCCGGCAACGATCATGAAGAGCAACAACCTGCGTTCGCAGCGTCTGCGCGTCGGTCAAACCCTTCGCGTCAATGTCCCGATCGTTACTCGTCAGACAACAACCTCCCGCCCCTCTACAACAAGGAGCACACCTGACACCCCGGTAGCCTCCACTAAGTTCTATGTCGTGCGTAAGGGCGATACCCTCTACAGCATCGCAAATCGCTACGGCATCACGGCTGCGGCTTTGAGAAATGCCAACAATATTTCCGGCAATAACATCGCAGTCGGCCAGCGTTTAACCATTAATGCCTCCGGTACCCCGACGAAACGTCATGTCGTGTTAGAGGAGGTTCCTGCAAAAGTACAGAAACAAGTCAGCAAGCGCCCGTTGGCCAAGAAGAAAACCTACAAGGTCAGAAAAGGCGACACACTTTTCTCTATTGCTTCGGCGGCGAATATGTCTGTCAATCAGCTGAAAAAGCTAAACGGCATTCGTAATAACAATCTCAAGGTCGGACAAACCTTAAAGTTGGCCCAATAGCTATTCGGAGAGATCTATTTTCGAGCGCAGTGTGCTTTAGTAGGCTGCGCTTTTTATTTATTCGATTTCCGCTCGTAAAAACCCGAACGGGAAAATTGCCTCTTTTTGCGAAAAAAGTTCAAAAAAAGCAAACAAAATCAATTAAAAACAACAAAGGTCTACTAAAGAGGTACAAGGCTCTTAGGGTAATCATTACTATGTAACCCCTCTGGTAATATTTATTTGTAACAAAAATTGACCGGATTAATCTACCTCGAAAGACTCCCAAATGTCAGGTATCCCAAACTGACAAATTCACCTCAAAATCCGATTAGGACATATTATGATTAAACATTCATCCGGCGGCATGAAGTTGTCGCGCCGTACCTTCCTCGAAGCAATGACTGCCTTAGGCGGAAGTGCGGCATTAGGTCCTTGGGCAAGTGCGCTTGCCTCCGATAATTTAGAAGTTTTCCAACCGGTCACTCCTCAAGATTTACTCAACAAGAACGTCAAAGTCATCAACACGTTCCATGACATGCACTGTCATGGTTCTTGCATTTTGAAAGCTCATGTGCAGAACGGCCGCGTTCTTGCTCTGACTTCAGCCGGTGATATTCCTTTGGAAGGCTGCACCGCAAGCGATGAAGATATTTTCCACATTCAGCGCCGTCCGTGCTTAAAAGGCCTGTCTGAAAGAAAAAGAATTTACGCACCCGATCGTCTGAAATATCCGATGATTCAAACCATTGAACGCGGAAACATCAACGGTTTCAAACGCGTTACATGGGATGAAGCTTTAGACAGAGCCTGCGAAGCAATCCTCAAAGCAAAAGAAAGACAAAAAGAGCTCGGATACATTCCTATCTGGGAGCACTCCAAGACATTGCTTCCGTACATGGGACCGTACCTCAACACTTACGGAAACATGTCTGCCGGCAACCAGCTCGACAGCAACTATGCCGGTATCGGTAAAGGTGTCTTAGGTCACCCAGCCTCTGACATGCTGAACTCCCGCTTCATTCTTTGCTGGTCGGCCGACTCTCAATCCACCTCTCCTCACCTTCCCTTCATCATGACGAAGGCTAAGGAAAGAGGCATACCTATCGTCGTCATCGACACGCGTTACACTGGAACAGTCGGTGCAATGGGTACAGGTGCTGACGGCATTCCGGCCTGGATCTGCCCGCGTCCTGAAACCGACTCTGCCACCCTTGCGGCAATGGCTAATACCATTTACCGCCGCAAACTTCATGACGAAGCCTATTTGAAGAAATACTGCTTCGGTTTCTACCCGAATGATTCTGTTGTCAGCCAGTCTCCGATCAATGATCCGATGACCGGAAAATCGTACAAAGGACAGCGTTTCACCGTTCCTGCCGGCGAGTCTTTCGTTGAGTACTTAGATTCTCTGCAGAAACAATACGGCGGCGAAGCCGGCGTTCTGCGCTGGGCCTCCGAGCTTTCCGGTGTTCCTGCCAAGACAATCGAAAATCTAGCCATTAAGTACGCCACAACAAAACCGGCCTGCATCTACTCCGGCGCAGCTTCCGGCGGCGCTCAACGTTCCGGCAACGGTCTCTACTTCTGCTGGCTGTCTTTGGCATTAGCCGCCATGACAGGCAACGCCACCGTTCGCGGCGGCGGTTTCGGTCCGCTCAGAAGAACTGACGGCATGGCACTGAAACTTGGTCCGGCACCTAAGTTCTGCGAAGCCAAGAAATTTGCTCCGATCCGCTTCTCTCTGTACATGCAGTCCAAAGTTCTGGAAACAGGTTTGGACAACCGCACCGCTCAGCAGCTTCGCGATGACGTATTGAGACTCAACGGCATTGACCTCGGTCCGAATGCTCACCTGGAAATCGACATGATTTGGAGAGGCGCCGGTTCAGGCGACCGCTTCAATCAGAGTTCTTCCATCAATCCGAAGATCCTCGCCTATAAGAACCTGAAGTCCATTATTTCCTGCGAACGAGTTCTGTGCCCGTCCGCTCGTTACTCGGACATCATCTTCCCGGTAGTCACGCAGTTTGAACAGAACTACCGGCTTTGCCCGAAAACCGAAAATATATTTGTAAGATTGTGCGCGATATTGTTA
>ERZ791610.1308-NODE-1308-length-10007-cov-1.704582_pt1 | contig 10007 bp, 10 predicted proteins | sample MGYA00510061_ERZ791610 | MGnify/ENA primary metagenome ERZ791610 (study PRJEB30046, sample SAMN00791922) | human gut metagenome | study: EMG produced TPA metagenomics assembly of the A metagenome-wide association study of gut microbiota in type 2... | reverse complement strand
CAAGATCGGTGTTTCCATCTGGTCTTCTACCGACGTTCTTGGTTCCCAGTGTAAACTGATCCTGGATGAAGCAGCAAAGGCTTTAGGGGTACAGGTTCAGTATGTTGACCAGGGACATGTATCTGAGAAGGTTACCGCTTCTGTTGAGCAGCTTGCAGCAGCAGGATGCCAGGGTATCATTATCTGTAACTCTTCCGATACCGAGATGACTTCTGCAATCAAGACCGCAAACGACAACAAGGTTTATCTGGCACAGTTCTTCCGTGTAATCAGCAAGGATAACAGCGCAGATATCTACGACATGGCAACCCAGTCTCCGTACTACATCGGTGCAGTTCATGAGAACGAGCCGGAGAACGGCGAGAAACTGGTTCAGATCCTTCTGGACAAGGGCGACAGAAACATCGGTCTGATCGGCTGGGAGCAGGGTGATGCTACCTGGTTAGGCAGATGGGAAGGTTACAAAGCAGGCGTTGAGAACTGGAACAAAGAGCATCCGGATGATCAGGCTAAGCTGTCTGAGCCGCAGTACGCTGGTACTTCTTCTGAGGGTGGTTCCAAGGCAGCAGAGGCTCTGATGTCTGCAGACCCGACTCTTGACGCACTGATCCCGGCAGGCGGCGGCGGTGATCCGCTTCAGGGTGCTATCGCAGCAGTTGAGCGTGCAGGCAAAGTTCAGGATATCGATATCGTTTCCACCGACTTCCTTCCGGATCTTGGAGAGAGACTTGAGAACGGTTCCATGGCTGGTCAGTCCGGCGGACATTACTGCGACCCGCTTATCGCTTTCATGATGGTATACAACGCAATCAAGGGCAACTACAGCGGATTTGAAGGCAAGTTCGAGGATGTTCCGTTCCCGTACCTGTATGTATCTTCCGCAGATGACTACAAAGCTTACGAGCAGTACTTCGTAGATCAGCTTCCTTACACCGATGAGGAACTGGTTGAGATGTCTGAGCTGGATCTTGAGGGCCTGAAAGAGGCAGCATCCAAGATCTCCATCGAAGATGCAGCAGCAAGAGCTGGTAAATAATTTACAAAAGATGATTTGGGCTGAGTAGCTTGAGACGGCCGGTATCGCGCGGCGATGCCGGCCGTCATGTCTTAGTATGAAATAAGAATGAGGTAAAGAATATGGGAACTCCTGTTGTTGACACACCCGGAAAGAAAAAACTTTCGGGAACTGCGAAAGGCTATCTGATCCTGTTTGGTCTGGTAGTGCTTTCATGGCTGATTTTTAAGATCCTGACACCTTCTAACTTTGGTTCACCGGCCAACATGCTGAGCTACTTCCAGGCCAGCCTGATCGCCACAGTCGGTGCAGTTGGCTTCTATTTCGTCATGGTTATGGGAATGTTCGACTTCTCTATTGGCGCAAACATCATGCTTTCCGCAATTGTTGGCTGCGTATTTGCATCGAGATTCGGAATGGGCTATGCAGGCCTTATCATCGGCAGCATCGTGACCGGTTCCATTGTTGGTTTACTGAACGGTGTTTTCTATGTTAAGCTTCACATTCCGTCCATGATCGTAACCACTGGTCTTGCACTCATCTACGAGTCCATCGCAAACTACATTGCAGGCGGCGTGGAGCAGACTCTTCCGTCTAACCTGCGTGCTTTCGGCCAGATGCCGGGCAACATTATCCTGGCAGTGTTAGCCTGTGTGGTTGCTTACATCTTTTTAAACTACACCAAGATTGGTACATACACCTACGCAATCGGCAGCAACGAGTTCGTAGCCAAGAACATGGGTATCAATGTTGACAAATACAAGGTTCTGGCATTCATCTTAAGTGGTGCGTTCCTTGGCGTCATGGCAGTCCTGACCATCAGCTATGGATCTTCCATGGTAGCAGTAACCGGTATGGCATCCATGAGCCGTAACTTCGTTCCGACCATGGGCTGCTTCTTCGGACTGGCATTTAAGAAATACGGTATGCCGTTACAGGCAATTGTGATCGGTGAGTTTGTCATCAACATCATCTTCTTCGGATTCATCGCCATGGGTGCTCCGACCGCAATCCAGGATGTTATCACCGGCCTTGCGCTGCTGATCATCATTACGGTAACCACCAAAGTAACAAAAGGCGAGATCGTCAAGTAGATCATAGGGAGGAAATGCAATGAGCGAAGTAAGGTTAGAGGTAAAAAATCTTTGCAAGTCCTTCGGTATCACGAAGGCGGTTCAGAATGTTTCATTTAACGTAAACAAAGGCGAGGTACATGCGCTGATCGGTGAGAACGGTTCCGGTAAATCAACCCTGACCAACATGTTGACCGGTATCTACAGCATCGGAAGCGGTACCTTTGTACTGGATGGAAAAGAGATCCATCCGAAAAACCAGGTTGAGGCAAATAACGAGGGTGTCTCCATTATCGTGCAGGAGCTCGGTACCCTGTCAGGCCTGACTGTGGCAGAGAATATCTTCCTGGGCCATGAAGACCAGTTCGTACATATGGGAATCAAGAACACCAATGCCATGAACAAGAAGGCAACGGAGCTCCTGAAAAAATATGGATTTGAGCGCATCAAGGCAGCAGATATCATTGATGAGTATAACTTTGAGGACCGTAAGCTCATCGAGATCGTAAAGGCAACCTACTTTGATCCGAAGATCGTTGTCATCGATGAGACGACTACCGCACTTTCCCAGGAGGGACGTGAAGAGCTGTACAAGCATATGAACCGGATCCGTGAGAGCGGCAACTCCATCATCTTCATTTCCCATGACCTTCCGGAGGTTCTGGACAAGTCCGATACCATCACCATCATGCGTGACGGTGTTTACATCGATACGGTTAAGAGCAAAGATGTAACCGAGGATGATTTAAAACGACTCATGGTTGGCCGTGAGGTAACGGGTGACTATTATCGTTCCGATTATGGCGAGAAGGTTTCTGATGAAGTGGTTCTTTCTGTAAAGAATGTATCTGTTCCGGGCCTGATCCACGATGTAAGCTTTGACCTTCACAAGGGCGAGATCCTTGGCTTTGGCGGTTTGTCCGAGTCTGGTATGCATGAAATCGGAAAAGCAATTTTCGGTGCTTCCTATGACCGTACCGGTACGGTGGAGCTGGCAGACGGAACCCAGATCAATGATATCCCGACTGCGATCAAACACAGCATCGCATACACGTCCAAGGACCGTGATAACGAGTCTGTAGTGTTAAACCAGAGCATCGGTGACAACATCTGCCTTCCGTCTCTGGACAGCCTGGCTGGCAAGAGTCATCTGTTAAGCGATAAAAAGTTAAAAGAATTTGCAAACAAATACGCAAAACAGATGTCTGTTAAGATGGTCAATGTAGACCAGTTTGTATCGGATCTTTCCGGTGGTAATAAGCAGAAGGTCGTTCTGGCAAGATGGATCGGCAAGGACTCTGACATCGTTGTGTTAGACAGCCCGACCCGAGGCATTGATATCAAGGTAAAACAGGATATCTACCAGTTAATGAACCAGATGAGAAAGAATGGAAAGTCCATCATCATGATTTCCGAGGAGCTGATGGAGCTCATTGGTATGTGCGATCGCATCATGATCATGAAGGATGGCAAGACCAGCGGAGAGCTGGAGCGTAATGAGGCCCTCGATGAGAACAGCCTGATTACGATGATGGTATAAGGAGGCAGCAATGGAGAATCAAGTTAAGACAAACACAGACCAGAAAGAGCAGCAGCTCAAGAAATTATCAAAAATGTCGCTGATCCGTTCCCTTCTGCCGATCGCGGGACTGATTATCATTTTCTTATTATTTAACGTTCTCACGAACTTCAGAATGATCGGAAACCTTCCGCTCGTTTTGTCACAGGTATATGTGACCATGATCGCAGCGACAGGCGTATTCTTTATCATGACCATGGGCGGTCTGGATTTCTCCCAGGGATCTATCCTGGGTATTGCATCCATCGTTGTATGTATGCTTTCCAAGACCAGCATCCCGCTTGCGATTGTGGGCGGCATTGCAGCAGGTGCAGCAATCGGAGCCATCAACGGATACTTCTATGTATACCGCAAGATCAAATCCTTCATCGTTACGATCTGTACCATGTTCCTGTTCCGCGGATTTATCAAATACCTGACAACCAACGCGCCGGTAGCAGGTTCCGCAAAGCTGATTAACTTTGACAGTACCGAGTTAAAGATCGCATGCACCGTGCTGATCCTGGTAATCGGATTTGTACTGTTCCGTTTCACCAAGTTTGGTACCTACTTAAAGGCCATCGGTGCCGGTGAGAAAGCAGCGATGTTCTCCGGTATCCGTACTGACCGCATGAAGTTCTGGATTTACGTATTAGCTGGCGCGATTACCGGTTTTGCGGCATTTATCAACGTTATCAAGGTTGGTTCCGTTACTTCTTCCGGTGGTAACCAGTTAGAGACCCAGATCCTGATCGCCCTCGTACTTGGCGGCATGCCGATCTCCGGCGGCGCAAAGGTACGTTTTGAGAATATCATCGTAGGTTCCCTGCTTTACATCGTATTAAACAGCGGACTGACTATGATGGGCTTCTCCACACAGCTGATGCAGCTGATTCAGGGCGTGGTATTCCTGGTATTCGTAGCAGTATTCGCAGACCGTCAGTCCCTGCAGGTAATCAAATAACAAACAGACATCAGACTGGGGAATGACAGCATAAGGAAAAGCATCGGAGGTTTGATGATATGCCCAGAACAGCGGGAAGTCAGAATCAGGAAAATTTGAAATACCAGAAGCTTTACAACTGGGGTCGTACTCTGATCACCAGCGGAGTGATCAAGAATCAGGACAAGTTTCCGTCGGAGCATATCCTTCAGAAAAAGTTCGGATATTCCAGGCAGACGGTGCGAAATGCTTTGGACCGTCTGGAAAAGGATGGACTGATCATCCGCGTAAAAGGAAGCGGCACTTATGTATCGTATGAAAACAGTGGCGCAGACGGCGAACGCCCCCATGTGGGACTGATTTTAAGCTACTTTTCGGATTATCTGTTTCCGCAGGTCTATGCGGGAATTGAGTCGGTGCTTCGGAATAAAAGCTTTGAAATTGATGTAGCTGTGACCAGAAACCGGCTGAACGACGAAGAAATGTATTTAAAAGGATTTTTAAACCGGAATGTGGCCGGGCTCATTATTGAGGGAACCCGGTCCACCTTCCCGAATCCAAATCTGCGTCTTTATAAGGAAATCCGGAAACGGAACATTCCGACCCTGTTCATTCACAATCATTATCAAAATGAACAGTTCGACAGTGTGGAGATGTCGGATGCCCGGGCAGGCTATGAACTGACCCGGATACTGATCCAGAACGGACACCGCCGCATTGGAGGAATTTTTAAGTATGATGACATACAGGGAATTGAGCGTTATCGTGGCTTTATTGAATGTCTGTCAGATTATGGAATCAATTTTGACGATGACTGTATTCGGTGGTATTCCACCAAGGATATGGAAGAGAAACTGAGCAGAAAGAGTCTGCTGCGGATGTACCGCCGGACCAAAGACTGCACGGCCATGATCCTCTACAATGATGAGGTGGCCGGCTTCTATATGGATTTTTTGAAGGAACGCGGACTGCGTGTGCCGGAAGCATCCTGCTGGGTGAACTGCCGCAATGTCAGGCTGCGGATGCGAGCCTCCAACTCCGCCAAGTGGAAGGGCTTTGCCAGATAGTCGTTGGCCCCGGCGTCCAGCCCCTCGACCTTGTCATCCACCTCGCTGCGGGCGGAGAGGATCAGCACCCGCGTCTCCCGGTCGGTCTGCCGCAGGGTGCGCAGCACCGTCATGCCGTCCTTTTTCGGCAGATTCAGATCAAGAAGCACCAGATCGTATCGTTCCACGCCCAGAAGCGCCAGCGCCTTTTCGCCGTCATAGCAGTAGTCCACGCTGTAGGCCAGCCGCCGCAGGCTGCGAACGATGGTCTCGCACAGGGCGCGTTCATCTTCAATTACTAAAAGGTGCATGAGAGCCCTCCTTTTTATTTCTTCGTTTTTGTGTTGCTTTCATTATAGCAAAAATAGATAAGGTTTGCGTTAAGTTTTCGTTCTTAACAGAGACTTTAACTCTCCCGCGCTATGATGGGGGCAGAAAATCGGAAAGGGTGATGAAAAATGAGCTGTGGGAAAAAGGCCGCGGCGCAGATCGCGCTGCTGATAACCGGAATTACCATGCTGTGTTTCGGTGTCTGGCGGGGCGAGGCGGCGACAGTGCTGAGCAAAGCAATCAAATTATGTCTGGAGTGTGTGGGCATTGGGTAAAAAGTTTTCAGGCGTTTCACAGACCATGTCCCGCTTCCGGGGCTGGATTCAGGCGGGTGCGACGCTGCTGACCAACCTGCATCTGCCGAATTTCCTCAAGGGCGGACTGTATCAGGGTGTGGGAAAGACCGTCTGCGTGCCGGGACTGAACTGCTATTCCTGCCCGGCAGCCTCCGGCGCCTGTCCTATCGGTGCGTTTCAGGCGGTGGTGGGCTCGTCAAAGTTCAGCTTCTCCTATTATATCACAGGTTTCCTCATTTTGCTGGGAGTCCTGCTGGGACGCTTCATCTGCGGTTTTCTGTGCCCCTTTGGCTGGTTTCAGGAGCTGCTGCACAAAATCCCCACGAAGAAGCTTTCCACAAAGAGGCTGAAGCCGCTGACATACCTGAAATACGCTGTCCTGCTGGTGATGGTTTTCCTGCTACCAGCGTTCCTTGTGAACGATGTTGGCATGGGAGACCCGTTCTTCTGCAAATACCTCTGCCCCCAGGGTGTGCTGGAGGGAGCCATCCCGCTGTCCCTTGCCAATTCCGGCATCCGGGCGGCGCTGGGCAAGCTGTTTACATGGAAATTCAGCATCCTGCTGTCGGTGATCGCGCTGAGCGTGCTGTTCTACCGACCGTTCTGCAAGTGGCTTTGCCCGCTTGGCGCGTTCTATGCGCTGTTCAACCGGGTGTCCCTCTTCCAGATGAAGGTGGATAAGAATAAGTGCATCTCCTGCGGGAAATGCGCCAGAGCCTGCAAGATGGACGTGGACGTGACAAAAACGCCCAACCATACCGAGTGCATCCGCTGCGGAATGTGCATCCGCGCCTGTCCGACGAACGCCGTGTGCTTCCGCTACGGCTTCGGAGACGGGAAAGAAACAACAAAGAAAACAACGATGGAGGAATCAAAATGAACATGAAGAGAATTTTTGCACTGGCTTTTGCCGTGCTGATGGTGCTGGCCCTGGCGGCCTGCGGCACGAAGAACAATGACAAGATGGGCGACATGAGCGGCAACGGCTCCGCCATGACCGGCGAGCCAAAAACCGCCGAGGAGGCTCTCGCCCTGCACAAGGAGCTGCTGGAGCGGGAGAACGCGATCCTGTCGGAAAATACCGAGCTGTGGGAAAAGGTCTTTATGGAGGCCGACAAGGGCATGGCCATGATCGAGGACGGAAAAAACTACGGCGACTTCCTGTTGGATACCGTCGAGGCCGCTAAAGAGCAGTTCACCGACAAGGAGTATGAGTGGCTGAAGGAGTCAGCCACGGAGATCAGCAATATTGAAAACAGGCTGACCGAGTTGGAAGAGAAGTATCCCGAGATCATGCAGAAATCCATGGACGGCGATATGAGCATGCCCGCGGGCAGCGACACGAGCAACCCTCCCGACGACGGCAGTATGCAGAAGTTCCCCACCTTTGAGGGCAAGGACCTGGATGGCAACACGGTGAAGAGCGACGAGCTGTTCTCCGCCAACGCCGTCACCGTGGTGAATTTCTGGTTCACCACCTGCAATCCCTGTGTGGGCGAGCTTTCCGAGCTGGACGCACTGAACAAGGAGCTTGCGAAGAAGGGCGGCGCACTCATCGGTGTCAACACCTTCACATTGGATGGCGATGAAGCGGCAATTTCCGAAGCAAAAGATATACTGGCCAAGAAGGGCGTGACCTACCAGAATGTGTATTTCGCTTCCGACAGCGAGGCGGGAAAGTTCACTACAAACATTTTTGCCTACCCCACCACCTATGTGGTTGACCGCAACGGCAATATCGTAGGTGCCCCCATCGTAGGCGCCATCACGGAAAAGAAGCAGGCGGAGACGCTGCAAAAGCTCATCGACCAGGCTTTTGCCGCCGATATGGGCTGACAAACGAATTTATCTTCTCAGAAAGGAGGGATACACCATGTATCGGAGAGTATTGCTGCTTCTGCTCACCGCGGTACTGCTGCTGAGCGGCTGCACTGCCGGGCAGAAAAATATGCCGCAGAAAACGGACGAGAAGGAAATGACCGGACAGCTCTCTGATATGTCCGGTGACGGAAGCATGTATATGGATACCACGGAAAATGTCATATATCTGGCGGGCGGCTGCTTCTGGGGCATGGAACAGCTGATGCAGTCCATCCCCGGCGTCATCGATGCCGAGAGCGGCTATGCCAACGGCACCTGCGAGGCGGACGCCGATTACAAGACCGTCTGCAAGGGCGAGACCGGCTTTCGGGAGGCCGTGCGGGTGGAGTATGACCCCGGACAGGTGAGTCTCGACGCCCTGCTGCTGGCCTACTTCTATGTGATCGACCCCACGGTGGAGAACCGGCAGGGCAACGACCGGGGCAGCCAGTATCAGACCGGTGTCTATTACACCAACGTAAGCGCGAAGGAAACGGTGGAGCGCATCGCGGAGATCGAGCGGGGACGCAGTGAAAAGTTCTTCGTGGAGATCGGCCCACTCAAGAACTACTACCCCGCCGAGGAGTACCACCAGAACTACCTCGAAAAGAACCCGAACGGCTACTGCCACATCCCGCGCGCGGAGATGGAGCTTTTCTCCAAGCTGCGCATCGACCCGGGCGACTATCAGAAGCCTGCGGCGGAGTCCATCCGGGACAAGCTGACGGCGGAGCAGTACCGTGTTACACAGGAGAGCGGCACGGAGCGCGCTTTCACAGGCGAGTTCTGGGATAAGTTTGAAAAGGGCATCTATGTGGATGTCGTCACAGGCGAGCCGCTCTTTTCCTCCACGGATAAGTTTGAGAGTGGCTGCGGCTGGCCGGCTTTTACAAAGCCCATTGAAGAGCCTGCCGTGGTGGAACTGGAGGACCTGAGCCACGGCATGCGCCGCACAGAGGTCAGAAGCCGTGCCGGAGATTCTCACCTTGGTCATGTGTTCACCTGCGATCCGGAGTCCCCCAATGGCGTGCGCTACTGCATCAACAGTGCGGCCCTGCGCTTTGTGCCTTACGCAAAGATGAAAGCAGAGGGTTACGGATATCTTCTGTATCTGTTCGAGGAATGAGTTCGCAAAATACAATGATATAATAAGCAGCGTCCCAATCATTATGAACCGGGACGCTGTCGTTTATGCTCATGTCGGTTTATTCAAACAGGACGTTCAGCTTGCTGTTCAGAATCAGATCGGCATAAGCAAGCGAGTCATTGTAGATCAGATAATCCAGCTCTGACCGCTGGAAGCGGTTGTCGGCAACTTCGTTTTCAACGGCGGTGCAGTCAATGGAAATCTGGCTTCCATCGTCAAAAACCAATTCCACGCAGGCTGTGTCTATGTTGAATTGACAGGATATAAGTTTGCTCATGGTCATACCTCCAGGATGTTTTTTGAGGTGAATCAAGCGGTCAATTTCCGGGTGATTATTAGCGGGAATCATATCGAAATCTGCTGCAAATCATTCAAAATAAATCGTTGCGAACGGTTAGTACGTATAAAATAGCTGGCTACAAAACGGCTACAAAATTCGTAAGGAACCTATGTACAGCCCGAAATACGTGGATTATTTGGACGAAAAGTGCATCGAGAGTGCATTTTATAACCCTAAATCAAAGCCCAAGACTTGAGTGGGAATGCGATTGTGGTCATACTGAGCGATCAGAAGTAGCTGCAACAGGGCATCAGTGGGATGAAGGCAAGGTAACGAAAGAAGCGACAAAGAATTCTTATGGTGTCAGAACATTCACTTGCACGGTATGTAAAAAGACAAGGATAGAAGTAATCAAAGCGGATGCGGCGGTCAGTGAACCATCTGACCATGTAGATACAT
>ERZ791610.1307-NODE-1307-length-10021-cov-2.039233_pt1 | contig 10021 bp, 8 predicted proteins | sample MGYA00510061_ERZ791610 | MGnify/ENA primary metagenome ERZ791610 (study PRJEB30046, sample SAMN00791922) | human gut metagenome | study: EMG produced TPA metagenomics assembly of the A metagenome-wide association study of gut microbiota in type 2... | reverse complement strand
TTTTTTATATAATTAATTAGTAATGCTTTATTTATGTCGATTCAAAGCATAAATTGGCATATTTGTCCTGACTTTGTCTGCCCACGGCACGGTTTTTGCGGCAATTTATCAAGTGGGCGGAAAGGCTATGAGTAATTATGAAAAAGGTTGCAATTATTATGGGCTCCGACAGTGATTTTCCCGTAGTATCAAAGGCTGTCAGTAAACTCAAAGAATTTGGCGTAGAGTATGAGGTTCATGTAATGAGCGCACACCGTACTCCCGATGCGGCAATTAAGTTTTCGGCAGAGGCTAAAAAGAACGGTTTTGGCGTAATCATTGCCGCAGCAGGTATGGCGGCACATCTCGCAGGTGTTCTTGCGGCAAAAACAACCCTTCCTGTGATAGGAATCCCATGTAAGTCGGCTCAGCTTGACGGTATGGATGCTCTTCTCGCAACAGTTATGATGCCTACAGGAATTCCGGTTGCAACAGTAGCAGTTGACGGTGCGGCTAACGCTGCAATTCTTGCCGTTGAAATGCTCGCACTTTCCGACGATTCTCTTGCAGAGAAGCTTGAAAATATGAAAGCTGATATGGAAAAAGGCGTTGCCGAAAAAGACAAGGCAATGCAGGCTAAGGTGGCAGAGCTTTGATTAAGAACTATGTAGATATTGACACAAAACTTGACAAAGTAAATGACGAGTGCGGTGTGTTCGGTATTTACCGTAATGATGACGATATCGATGTTGTTGCCGCCGCAAATGACGCACTCTACAGCCTTCAGCACAGGGGACAACAGAGTGCAGGTATCACCGTGAATAAAGACGGTGAATTTACAACTGTCAAGGAACTCGGTATGGTGTCCGAGATTTTTACACCCAAAGCACTTGAAAAACTTCCAAACGGTAAAATTGCAGTCGGTCATGTCCGTTATACTTCATCGGAATCACTCGACCGTGCATCTAACCAACCGCTTGTTATGCGATATATTCAGGGTTCAATCGGTATTGCAAGCAACGGCTCAATTACAAACTTCAATGAAATAAGGCAGGAGCTTGAAACAGGCGGCGCTGTTTTTCAGTCCAATTCTAATGCTGAAATTATGGCTTATGTTATTGCAACCGAAAGATGTGTAACAGACACGCTTGAAGATGCTGTTCTTTCTTCAATGAGAAAGCTCAAGGGTGCTTACTCAACTGTAATTTGCGCACCGAGCCGTCTTATCGGCTTTCGTGATATGCACGGATTCCGTCCGCTCTGTATCGGCAAACTCAAAAACAGCTGGATTTTCACTTCCGAAAGCTGTGGTATCGACAGTCTCGGCGGCGAATTTGTCCGTGATGTTGAGCCGGGTGAAATGGTAGTAGTTGACGAAGAAGGCTTTCACAGCTACAAATTAAAGCTTTTGCCCGATAAAACATCTTTCTGCCTTTTTGAATATGTTTATATTGCAAGACCGGACAGCGTAATCAACGGTGTCTGCGTACATAATGCAAGATTCAAAGCCGGTGAACTTCTTTATGACGAGTTCCCGATTGAGGCAGATATGGTGTGCGGTGTTCCTGATTCGGGACTTATTGCCGCACAGGGATATGCAAAGGCTTCGGGTATTCCCTTCAGCACAGGTTTTGTCAAGAATAAATATATCGGCAGAACAGTAGGCTCGGGTAAAGATAAAAAGAAAAGACTTCTCAGAACAAGGCTTACAGCTTTGAAGGCTAATGTTAAGGGCAAGAGAGTTGTTATTATTGACGACTCAATCGTCAGAGGTGAAACCTCAAAGCATATTGTTCGTCTTATGCGTGAGGCAGGAGCTGCCGAGGTGCATATGCTCATCAGCTCGCCGCCGTTTGTATGTCCGTGCTACTTTGGTGTGGACATTCACGATAAAGAAAGTCTTATTGCAAACAAGTTGACAACAAGTGAAATCTGTGAATATATCGGTGCAGATTCACTTGGCTATCTCAGTATAAACAGTCTCAGAAAAATTGCTGAAGGTGCAAATATAGAATTCTGTGACGGTTGTTTCACGGGCAGCTATGACGCTGAAATTCCGAGAACAATCTTTGTAGATAAATACGCTAAAAAAATTAACAGAAAGTGACGGAGTGATTACAATGAACAACAGCTTTTCCGAAAGCTACAAAGCGGCAGGTGTTGATGTAACAGCAGGCTATAAGTCTGTAGAGCTTATGAAAAAGCATGTGGCACGCACAAAAATTGACGGTGTTATTTCAGGCATCGGCGGTTTCGGCGGACTTTTTGCCCCTGATTTCAAAGATATGGAAGAGCCTGTACTTGTCAGCGGTACTGACGGTGTAGGTACAAAAATCAAGCTTGCTTTTCTTCTTGACAAGCATGACACAATCGGTATTGACGCAGTTGCAATGTGCGTAAACGATGTAATTTGCTGTGGAGCAAAACCTCTTTTCTTCCTCGATTATATCGCAATCGGCAAGAACTATCCCGAAAAGGTAGCTGAAATTGTATCAGGCATTGCAGAAGGCTGTGTTCAGTCCGGCTGTGCTCTTATCGGCGGTGAAACTGCAGAGCATCCGGGTCTTATGCCTGTTGATGAATATGATGTTGCAGGTTTCAGCGTTGGCATTGCAGACAAGCCGAAGATGATTGACGGTTCAAAGCTTTGCGAGGGTGATGTACTTTTAGGACTCCGTTCTTCGGGTGTTCACTCAAACGGTTTTTCACTTGTCAGAAAAATCTTTGATATCAACGAGGAAACAATCAATGCCAAGTATCCTGAGCTTGACAAAACTCTCGGTGAAACATTGCTCACTCCTACAAAAATTTATGTAAAACCTCTTCTTGCTCTTATGGATAAGGTTGATGTAAAGGCTGTTTCACACATCACGGGCGGCGGTTTCTATGAAAACATTCCCCGTATGCTTACAGACGGTCTTTCTGCCAAAATCAAAAAGGACAACATTCCTGTTCTTCCTATTTTCAAGCTTATGCAGAGAGTAGGTAATATTCCCGAGCACGATATGTTCAACACATTTAATATGGGTGTAGGTATGATAATCGCCGTTGCCAAGGAAGATGCAGACAAGGCTCTTGAGGTTCTTGCGGCTAACGGTGAAGACGCTGTTGTACTCGGTGAAGTAATCAGCGGTAATGACGGAGTAGTGTTTGAATAATGAAAAATATTGCAGTTCTTGTGTCTGGCGGCGGCACAAATCTTCAGGCACTTATTGACGCTCAAAACAGGGGAGAGATTAAAAACGGAAAAATCTCTCTTGTTGTGTCCTCAAATCCAAATGCTTATGCACTTGAAAGAGCAAAAAACAATTCGATTGCAACTGAGGTTATCAGAAGAAAAGACTATGCCGAATTTGATGAGTATGATTCTGCTGTAACCGAGCTTTTGAAATCCAAGAATGTTGACCTTGTTGTTCTTGCGGGATTTATGACTATTCTCGGAAAGCAGTTTATTTCTGCTTTTGAAAACAGAATAATCAATATCCATCCGTCGCTTATTCCGTCATTCTGCGGCGAGGGCTATTACGGACTCAGAGTTCATGAGGAGGCTCTTAACAGAGGCGTCAAGGTAACGGGTGCTACCGCACATTTTGTAAACGAAGTTTGCGACGGCGGTCCCATTATCATTCAGAAAGCCGTTGAAATTCAGAACGGTGACACACCCGAAATTCTTCAGAAAAGAGTTATGGAACAGGCTGAATGGAAGATTCTTCCAAGGGCGGTTTCGCTTTTCTGCGAAGATAAAATTATAGTAAAAGACAATAAAACCGAAATTCTTGACTAACGGAGGAAAAATATGAAACCTGTATCACTTTACAATGACATTGCTTCAACTTCATATCCGGGCAGAGGCATTGTAATCGGCAAAAGTGCAGACGGCTCAAAGGCTGTTATTGCATACTTCATTATGGGCAGAAGCGAAAACAGCAGAAACAGAGTGTTTGCAGAAACCGAGGACGGCATCAAAACTCAGGCTTTTGATCCGTCAAAGCTTGTTGATCCGTCACTTATCATCTATTCTCCCGTAAGAGTTCTCGGCAACAAAACTATCGTTACTAACGGTGACCAGACAGATACTGTTTATGACCTTATGAATGAAGGTCAGACATTTGAACAGTCACTCACAACAAGAGAATTTGAGCCTGACGGTCCTAACTATACTCCGCGAATTTCAGGTATCGTAGAGTGTGAAAACGGCAAGATGAACTATGCAATGTCAATTCTCAAAAGTGCAGACGGCAATCCCGATTGCTGCGAAAGATACACATTTACATATGACAAGCCGATAAACGGTCTTGGCAGATTCATTCACACATATATGAGTGACGGTAATCCGCTTCCAAGCTTCGAGGGTGAACCTACACTCGTAGAAATCGGTAACGATGATATTGACACATTTGCCGAGAAAATCTGGGATTCTCTCAATGAGGATAACAAGGTTTCACTTTTTGTACGCTATATTGACATTGCTTCAAATAAGGCAGAGTCAAGAATTATCAATAAAAACAACTAATTTATTTTTCGGAAAGGATGAATCCAATGAACGAACTTGCTTTAAAATACGGCTGTAACCCGAATCAGAAGCCTTCGCGAATTTTTATGCAGGACGGTAAAGAACTTCCTGTTGAGGTTCTCAACGGCAAACCCGGTTATATCAACTTTCTTGATGCATTCAACTCATGGCAGCTCGTAAAGGAACTCAAAGCGGCAACAGGTCTTCCTGCGGCAGCATCATTCAAGCATGTAAGTCCTGCCGGTGCGGCAGTTGCAACAGAGCTTTCTGACACACTCAAAAAAATCTACTTTGTAGATGACCTTGAACTTTCTCCGATTGCAAGCGCATATGCAATGGCAAGAGGTGCAGACAGAATGTCGTCATACGGTGACTGGGTGGCTCTTTCCGATACTTGCGATGTTCAGACTGCAATCCTCCTCAAGAGAGAGGTTTCTGACGGTATCATTGCTCCTGACTATACTCCCGAGGCTCTTGAAGTCCTCAAGTCAAAAAAGAAAGGCAACTATAATGTCGTAAAAATCGACCCGAACTATGTTCCTGCTCCTATTGAGCATAAGGATGTTTTCGGCATTACATTTGAACAGGGCAGAAATGAACTCAAAATTGACGAAGAAATGCTCCTTCAGAACATTGTAACAGATAATAAGAATTTTACAGAGGAAGCTAAGCGTGACCTTCTTGTTGCTCTTATCACTCTTAAATATACTCAGTCTAATTCGGTTTGCTACGCAAAGGGCGGTCAGGCAATCGGTGTAGGCGCAGGTCAGCAGTCAAGAATTCACTGCACAAGACTTGCAGGCAATAAGGCTGATATCTGGTATCTCAGACAGCATCCGAAGGTTATGAACCTTCCGTTTGTTGACAACATCCGCCGTCCTGACAGAGATAACACTATTGATGTTTACATCTCTGATGATTATGAGGATGTGCTTGCTGACGGTATATGGCAGCAGTTCTTCAAAACTAAGCCCGAACCTCTTACAAAGGAAGAGAAAAAGGCTTGGCTTGCAACATTTGACGGTGTTTCACTCGGTTCTGACGCATTCTTCCCATTCGGTGACAACATTGAAAGAGCAAAGCGTTCAGGCGTTAAGTTTGTTGCACAGCCGGGTGGCTCAATTCGTGATGATAATGTTATTGAAACCTGCAATAAGTACAATATGACAATGTCATTTACGGGTATTCGTCTTTTCCATCACTGATAGAGGTGCGGTTATGAAAATTTTAATGATTGGTTCGGGCGGAAGAGAGCACGCTTTAATTAAAAAGCTTCTTGAAAGTCCTAAATGCACAAAGCTTTATTGCGCTCCCGGCAACGGCGGTATTTCAAGAGATGCCGAGCTTGTTAATATCGGAGTTATGGATAAAGAAAATATGGTTAAGTTTGCAAAGGACAATGCAATTGACCTCGTTTTTGTAGCTCCTGATGATCCGCTTGCTGACGGTATGGTTGACGCTATGCAGGAGGCTGGAATCAGAGCATTCGGTCCTAATGCAAATGCCGCTATTATTGAGGCATCAAAGGTTTTCTCAAAAAATCTCATGAAGAAATACGGCATACCTACCGCAAAGTATGAAGTATTCAATGACGCTCAGAAAGCAATTGACTATATAAAGAACGAAAATACCGCTCCCGTTGTTGTAAAGGCTGACGGTCTTGCACTCGGCAAGGGTGTAATTATTGCTCAATCTGTTGATGAGGCAATTGAAGCAGTCAAAGAAATTATGGAGGACAAGAAGTTTGGCGACTCAGGTAACAATATCGTTATAGAAGAGTTCCTTACAGGTCCCGAGGTCTCTGTTCTTGCATTTACAGATAGTAAGTGCGTAAAACCTATGGTCAGCTCAAAAGACCACAAGCGTGCTTTTGATAATGACGAAGGTCTTAACACAGGCGGTATGGGCACAATCAGCCCGAACCCGTATTATACAGATGAGATTGCCAAGGAATGTATGGATACAATCTTTATCCCTACAATTGAGGCGATGAATAAAGAGGGCAGACCTTTTAAGGGTTGTCTGTACTTTGGACTTATGATTACACCGAACGGTCCAAAGGTTATTGAATATAATGCCCGTTTCGGCGATCCTGAGGCTCAGGTTGTTCTTCCAAGACTTAAAACTGACCTTGTAGATATCTGTGAGGCTGTTATTGACGAAAAGCTTTCCGACCTTGACATTGAATGGGACAACGGCGCTGCGGCTTGTGTTGTTATGGCAAGCGGCGGATACCCTGTTTCATATAAAAAGGGCATAGAGATGTTCGGTCTTAATGATAACGGCGGTGTCGATGGCGCAATCGTTTATCATGCCGGCACTAAGTACGAAAACGGAAAGTTCTATACAAACGGCGGTCGAGTTCTCGGTGTTACTGCAACAGCGGATACACTTGATGAGGCACTTGAAAAGGCATATGCAGCAGTAGAAAAAATTTCCTTTGAAGGCGCTCATTACAGACACGATATCGGCAAAACTAAATAATATATTAAGAGCCACTCTTAACGAGCGGCTCTTTTTTCAGCCTGCATTTTTAATCTGCAGTCTTAATTTGTCAGAAATCATGGCAATAAATTCGCTGTTTGTGGGCTTACCTCTGTCGTTGTGAATTGTATATCCGAAATATGAGTTCAGAACATCAATGTCACCTCGATCCCATGCAACCTCAATTGCGTGTCTTATAGCTCTTTCAACCCGTGAAGAGGTTGTTTCGTACTTTTTGGCAACCGACGGATAGAGCTGTTTTGTCACGGCATTGATAATTTCAGGATGCTCAACAGACATAATGATTGAATCACGCAGATAGTGATAGCCTTTGATGTGAGCCGGAACTCCTATTTCATGGAGAATATCGGTCACTTTCATTTCAATTCCGAAAGCGTCAATAACTCTGCCTCTGCCAAAATTGTTTTTCTTGCTCAAATCCGACAAATCGCTGATAATGGTGCTTAATTCGGAAATGTTATACGGTTTCAACACAAAATATGATGCACCCGAATTCATAATTTCACGCTCAAGAACAGTGCTGTGGAATGACGAATATACCATAAACACAGGTACTTTCGTGCTTTCTCGTGTAATACTTCTCATAACACCGATTGCATCAAGCCTTGTCATAAATGAATCCATCAGTACAACATCAGGGCTCTCTCTTTTAATTTTATCGCACAATTCTTCTCCGTCTTTTGCGCAGAAAATAACGGAAATATTCTTACTCTGTAAGATATTAAGATTTTCCTGCGTAAATTCGGAAGCGTCATCGGTTACGATTAGTTTTATTTTGTTGTTCATTATGATTTCCCCCAGTTATTTTTGTTGTACTAATATTACCACAAAATGGTAAAGTTGGCAATACCTTCCATAAAACTTTTTTGAAAAATTGAGAAAAAAGTTTTATAATTTGCGTTACTAAATCAAAAATGAACAAACCATCATATATTTAGTGTTGATTATTGTAGCGATTTGCCATATATTGTGCAAACACACCGTAACCCTCTTTAGGATTATTCAGAAAAACATGGGTAACAGCGCCGATAATTTTGCCGTTTTGAACTATCGGACTGCCGCTCATACCCTGTACAATACCGCCGCAATTTTCGAGCAATCTGCTGTCGGTTATTTTTATGACAAAATTTTCATTTGATGTCATATCACGGTTGCATATTCTTTTGATTTCAATATCATATTCCTGCGGCGTATCTCCGACAGGCGTTGTTACCATAACAGCCTTTCCTGTTTTTACCTCATCGTCATTTGCAATCAGATATTTCTTGTTTCTTTTATAATTTTCACTCGTTAAATCTCCGAAAATTCCTAAAGGGGAGTTGACGCTCAAATTACCAAACTTTACATCGGTAAAATATCCGCAGAAACTGCCGGCTTTACCGCAGACGCTTTTTTCAATGCCGCTGATTTCAGCCCGAACCGCTTCTCCCGATTTTAACGGTAACAAAGCAGCCGTGTCACAGTCGCATATTCCATGACCGAGTGCGGCAAAATAATTATTGCTGTCATCATAATAGGTTATAGTTCCAATGCCTGCACAGCTGTCACGAACCCACGCACCGAGGAGATATACTCCCACGGTATTTTTAATCGGCAAAACGGTTTTGTTTTCGGTTTTGCCGTTTCTATCAATTTCAACAGTAATTTCATTGCCGTTTGATTTTTCAATTTCAGACTTTAATTCTTCATTTGTGCTGATTTTTGTATTATTTACTTTCTTTATAATATCGTTTACTTTAAGTCCGCCGTCTTTTGCGGGGCAAACATATTTTTCACCGTCATAGTAGCTTTCAAGCTTGATTATCATTGCTCCGTTAGCATAAAATTTAACTCCGAAAGCCTCACCGCCAATGTAAACCTCATTTTTATCATCAGCGGCATAAGGCGAAAAAGTCGAAACAATAAATAATAATGTGAAAATCAGGGCAACTGATATAATTTCTTTAAATTTTCGCAAAAAATTCACCTTCTTTCCGTTGCCTTTATTATGATTTGCATTTATAATATAGATTAGTGCGTTGATGAAAATATTAAAAATGTTACTGGCAGAGAATTTTCCGAAAAGGCGATAAACAGCCGTGCATTGTAAATTATTTTCTGAAATTATATCATTTTCTTATTATGAGGTATATATGGAAAACACAAATTCTAACCTTGTCGGTCTTACCGATTCCGAAGTTCAACAGCGTGTAAATGAGGGAAAGGTAAATGTTTCAACTAATATTAAAACCAAATCAATCAAAAGAATATTTTGTGATAATTTATTTACGCTTTTCAATCTTATAAATGTAATTTTGCTTGCGGCATTGATTTTTGTGGGTTCGCACAAGAATATGCTTTTTATCGGTGTTGTTATCGCAAATATAATTATAGGTATAGTTCAGGAAATTCGTTCCAAAATAAGCGTTGACAAGCTGACTATTTTGTCTGAGAAAAAAATCAATGTTCTCAGAAACGGTAAAATTGCAGAAATAAGTAAAGATGAGATTGTTCTTGATGATATTCTTGTGCTTTCAAGAGGAAGCCAGATTCCTGCCGACTGCATTGTATGCGACGGCAACTGCAGAGTCAACGAAAGTTTGCTTACAGGCGAATCAAATCTTATTGAAAAAAATGTCGGAGATGAACTTCTTTCAGGCAGTTTTATTGCGGCAGGAAAATGCTATGCTCAGGCTGTAAAGGTCGGAGCCGATTGCTATGCCGCTAAGATAAATAACGAAGCTAAATATATTAAAAAAGTAAATTCTCAGATTATGGAGTCATTCAATTTCATTATCAAAATCTGTACATTTGTACTTTTTCCGATTGGCATTGCATTTTTTATTCGACAATTCACCCTGCCCGATGCAACATTGCAGTCTGCTGTAATCAGCACTGTTGCGTCGCTTGTCGGTATGATTCCAAAGGGAATGATTCTTCTTACAAGCTCTGTTCTTGCAGTATCAATTATCAGGCTTTCATCTAAAAAGGTGCTTGTACAAGAGACATCGTTTATAGGGCTTTCTCAGCTCATTTTTGTACCGT
>ERZ791610.1306-NODE-1306-length-10022-cov-6.940504_pt1 | contig 10022 bp, 17 predicted proteins | sample MGYA00510061_ERZ791610 | MGnify/ENA primary metagenome ERZ791610 (study PRJEB30046, sample SAMN00791922) | human gut metagenome | study: EMG produced TPA metagenomics assembly of the A metagenome-wide association study of gut microbiota in type 2... | reverse complement strand
CCATTTACTTCTTACTACTTACATAATTCTGAGTTTTATTTTTCTAGTAATTATACCACAGATTATTAAATTTTTCCAAAATCTTTTTAAATTCTTTCTTTTTATTTAATTCAACTTTTTTGTAAATCGTTTCAAATCATGATTTTTCATGTACTTTTTTTTTAATGTCTCACCCAATGCACACACTTTTTTATAAAAAAATTGTAATTTTATTTAATTTTTTATTTTCTCCTACTGTAATTTTATTAAGTCTACTGCTTTCTTTAATTCCTCAACATCTTTATGAGTATAAATCTTTTCAGTAGTTAAATAGCTACTATGTCCAATTATTTTGGCTATGCTTATTTTGTTTGCATCTGCATTACTCAATAATGATGCAAATGTATGCCTACAATCATGTATAGTATGATTCATGCTTAATTTTTCCATTAAGTCGGTGAAAATCATGTGATACCTTTGATATGCCATTTTTTTACCTCTCATTCCAGTAATTAAATGTGTTTTATCTGCTCTCATTCTATTTTTAATTAATGGGAGTATCTCCATATTGATTGGAATAATACGGTCTTTTCCTGCATCTGTTTTAATTCCACCTTTTATAGTTCTGTTCTCTAGGTCTATATTTTTATTTTCTATGGTTAATAGTTCCCCTATCCTTAGCCCTGTATATATCATTATTAGAATTGTATCAATGAACTCAAGTTCTTTATACTTCCATAGCTTTGTTATTTCTTCATTAGTAAATACTTTTCTTTCAATAACTACTTGTTTTTTACCTAATTCAATTAAATTACTATAATCTTTTGATACTATCTCCATTTTCAAAGCATATTTATATATCTGATTTAAGACTGCTTTTAATTGTCTTTTGGATGCCGTAGAAAGTTCAAGGCTATTAAATAACCCTTGTAGGTGTACTGTATTAAGTTCTAGCATTGGTATATCTTTTATAGGTTCAAAATGTAAGCAGATGCTTTTATATTGTTTTATTGTCTTAGGCTCTAATTTTTCAAAGTGTTGTATCTGCCATTTCTCCAATACTTCCCTAAATGTCATTTTAGTTGTATCTAGGCTATAAGGATTAGTGTTGTACTTGGCTAATAATTCCAATCCTTCTACCTTGGTCCTTGTATAACCGATAGTCTGTCTTTTTACTTTTCCATTTAATTCTTTTATAGTTTTAACTACTCTCCAAGGGTTTCGCCTTGGTTTATCTTTCATCTTGTAAACTGAACCGTAATTATTTTTCATTTTCTCACCTCATTGGAGCAAGGGCAATATATAATATTTTTCCTTTTCTCCCTTTCTTATTTTCCTTTTTTAGTGTTTCTTATACTGATTAGGTATAAACTATCAAATAAAATAAAACTGCTTTAAAAACAATTTTATAAAGTAAGCTTATAATTTTTCTACTGCTTTATTGAATTTATTATCTATATTAAATAACATTCCTATTTCTGCTAGTGCCTCGGTATTGATAAAATATAATGTTCTGTCGGTATCTGTCCAAAGTTCTTTAATCTCCCAACCGTCATTGATTGCAATTTCTTTACCAGTGCATTTTTGAAAAGGTTTTATATTAAAATCATTGACTAATAGCTCATAATCCTCTTTTTTACCAAGGTTATAAAGTATTTTATAAGGATCTTTATTATAATAATAATAACTTGTAAAGCTTTTTATATATCCTAATACTGTTTTATAACTCATTCCAGTAAATTCAACTAAATCATTAATTTTAAATCTTACAAATATTGGATTGATCCCAGTATTAAAATATTGAGTATGGTAAAAACCTATTTTAATAAATACCAAGTATAATATTAAAAATCTATCTCTATTTTTAGCCTTGTAATTTTTCCCTTGTTTTTCCCAACTATATCCATTTATTTTAATAATATCTTCAAATAGTATAAATACACCTTGTTTACTATCTTTATAAAAAATATTATCCTCTGGAATTATAAACCTTTCTGCATTGGTTAAAGCCTCTATATTTATATCTCTATTAGCTAGGACTTTTTTTATTTCTCCCTTATTTCTTGTATATGTAGGCTTTGCAAATATATACCCTTTAACTTGTAAACTTTCAAAAATCTTTTTTATGTCTTTTTCAAATATTCCTAACTCATTAAATAAAGTTATAGTAGTTTTATTGTATCCCTTAAAGTTGGTTAATTCTCTTTTATTAAATATGTCACTTAATACCAATTTTTCATTTATATTCAAGTTCTTTATTTTCCATATTATCATTGGTATAAATATACCTTTTTCTTTCTCCATTCTATCAACTGCCTTTTTTCTAATACTTACTTTTTTTAATCTATTCTAAAATAATTTATTTTCTCTCTGATGCTCGTAGAAATTTTTCTACGTGTTTATATCTCTAGTGTTTATATATAGTGTTTATATAATTTATATTATAACCCTAAATTTACATACCTACCTATTTATAAACCCTCATTATTTCTATATTCATTTTTTCACCACAACCCTAAATTTACATACTTAAACCCTAAATTTACATACCTCTTCAACCCTATATTTACATATACCACAACCCTAAATTTACATACCTTTATATTATAAATATCTTTAAACCTATAAAGTGTTTTTTCTACCTACTGACAAATTGTCATTAGGGTGGTGACAAATTGTCAGTAGATATGTTATAGGCTATCTTTATTTATATTTATAAAGCTCCAATATTTATGCGTTAATACAATTATTTGTAATAGTCAACTTTTCTTTACTAGTAAAGCTTTTTTGACTAGTCAAATTTTCTTTACTACTGGAGAAAATTTATATTTTAAGGGCATAAATTAAAAAGTTTATAGGTATCAATTATTTAATTTAGGGGTATAAATCTTTTAATTGATAGGGTATAAAATTATCTTGCTTGTGATCCTGTTGTATATCTTCCAATAAAAATTATTTTAATGGGTATCAATATTTTCAAAAGCTCTTTTGATGTCTAAATTGACTAGCCTACTATCTATTTTTTTACTTGCAAGGGTATTAGTAATATAAAAATCAAGTAAGATATAAAACCTTTTAAAATTAAAATTACAAGGCTATAAAAATAATTTTATTCCATAGTGTTGAAAAGGGAGAAAAGGCAATATATTTTTTACCTCTCTCCCTTTTCTTCTATTGTATTCTTTTATATTGCTCTACTATCTCATTAACATCACTTTCAAATAATTTACAAGTTATATTAAAAAGACTATCAATTTTATTTAATTCCTTTTCTATGTACTCAATATAGTTTATTTTCTTTCCGGTCTTTTTTCTATAGTTTTGAACTCTTGTTTTTAAATTGCAATGTTCTACTTTCCCAAACTCATAATATAGAGCGTTCCACCTTTCTCCTGTTGCTTGTACTCCTCCACGCCTTACAACTTGGTTAATTATAGTTCTCTTGTCCTTTTCTCCTATTCCTTTGGTTAAACCTGTAATAACTTTCTTTTGGTGTGTTATCTCTTCTTTTAATGGTTCAGTTTCCATTTTTAAAAGTGCTTGATAGCTTTCTTTTACCTCTAAAGGATTGGTTGAAAATAGTTTTAATAATAACTTATCTTTTTCACTAAAGTTATTTTTTTCCTCTAATGCTTGGATATATTTTATTACTGACTTCCTTACAAATTTACTTTCACGCATTAATACCTGTTTTCCTTGTTCGTATGTCAATATATACATTGGGTAAGTTCTTATAGTTCCGTTACCTGTTTCCTTAGTATAATACGACACCTGAATTTTTAGGTCTCGTATCTCCTCTGAAAATTCATCTCTAATAATTTGTAGTAAATTATCATGTCTTAATTCTGTTTTATTGCCATCTTGTAACCTAAAAAAATTTATTTGTTCCAATAGCTCAAGACTTGTTATATATCCATCTTTATAATTTAATTTCTCCAGTTGGTTATTTTTTTTATGTATCTGTAATATATAATCATTACTGATATTATTTCTTTCTTCCATAATTATACCCCTTTTATAAATCTCTTATATATCTTTTTAATTTTCCTATTACTTCAATTTCATCAACTTCAAATTTTCTTGATTCTGATATTATTGTGTTAGTTTCTGCATCATATTTGCCCCAGTCCTCTATATAGTATTTACCCCATTCAAGACCAAAGTAATAAATTTTGTTGTTTTCAAGTTCTGTGTTTGCTCTATCAAATGTTAGTAAATCACCACTTTTAATATTAAATTCTGTTCTGTCTGCTTTATAATCTATACAATAAAAATCTTGTGGAACTTCTATACCTGCAATATTAAATAACTCTTTTATAAACTTAAAAGGATTTAAATTATTTTCTTTTGAATAATCAATAGCCTTTTTTAATAGGTCTACTATTTTTATATCTGTTTTATTCTGCATCTTTAACACCTACCAATTTAAAAACTATTTCAAGTGCTTGGTTATAGTTCTCAACATATAAAGGAAAATTAAATAATTTAGATTCTATTTTATAAAGTCCATTACTACATTTTATAATGTGCATTTATTTGCCTCCTAAAAATATTGCTTTTCTAAAGGCTTTAAATGTGGTACAATCACACTTGTCTAGGGTGTGGATTGTACACACATAAAAGAGCCTTTTAATAGCTTATTAAGTTGTTAGAGGGTTCTTTTTTATTAGATCCCATATTTTTCTTTTAATATTTTTGTCAATTCATCTTCTAAAACTGAATACAATCTATTTTTTATTTCTTCATCTCTTAAAAGTTCCTTGATAATTTCACTATTTTCATTTTTTCCAGTTTCTTTATTTTTAAAACTTGTTCCTATGTTTTCTAAACTCTCTAGTAATACACATTTTAAAAAATAATCTTGTTTCTTCATCCTCTTACCTCGCTTTTATTATTTATTTTTCAAAGTAAATCTGTTATAATCTAAGTGTAATTATAAATAAACACCTAAATTTCTTATTTACTTTTTTAGCTCCTAACTCTAGGGGCTTTTTTAATTGCTTTTTATTTCAAATTGTCTTGTTAAACATTGAATAAAACCATCAAGTCTAACCCTTTTTACATGTTCCACTAATCTTGGTATAAGTCTATCAATTTGGTTTTGGTTTAATTCTAAAGTGTTTAAAAAGTTTTCCATGTCTTTTATTTCTTTGATGTAGTTCTCACTGTATGTTATATCTATTTCCATTCTATTAGGGTCAATATTTATTTCTCTTTTTATATTATTTATTTTATTTCTTTTCATTTTGCCTTTTCTCCTATTCTGCTATAATTAAAACATCTATATCTAATTTTAAAGCCCTTGCAACTAGTCCTAATGTTTTTCCCCTTGTCTCTGCTCCCTCTAGTCTTAATCTATTTATAGTGCTTGGAGACAATCCACTTATTTTAGCTAGGTCACTAGGGTTTAAACATTGTCTAGCCATTTCTTTACTTAACACTTTATAATTAACTTTCATTTTCTCACCTCTCTTTTAATCAGCCATTATTTCAAAGCTATTATTTAATAATTTATATATTTCTTTCAGTGTTTCTTCATAAGTCATTATTTTATCTTGTTTTTCTTCCTTTGGAAAATCTCCAATATATTCAAATAGTAACTTATTTTCTTCCTGCTCCTCTATAAAGATAACTTTATTGCCCCTTGGTTTATGTAAGGTAAATTTTATTTTTTCCATATTTTACCCCTTTCCTTTTTCAATTCTTATTTATAAACTATATAGCCTACTAGCATTTTTTAAACTTTGCTAATACATAGAGATATAAAATATCATCTTAAATATTTTAAAGTATTTTTTCATGTGCCTAGTGCTTATTTTTCTCCTATTTCTTTTCCTAAACGATAACGATATAAGGGACAATCTTTTATAGGGCAATTCTTTACCTCTGCTCTATTGTTTGCCGAACAGTCTAAACACTTCTTTCTTATTGCTTGTCCTCGTGTTAATCTCTTTTCCATGGTCTCACCCCTTTCTATTTAATTAAAGAATTAAATAATTTTAATAAGTCAGCGTGTAAATTTTCCTCTATTATATTTACATTATCAGCATTATAAATTTTTATAAAAGTAAAATACTTGTAGTTAGGTATCATTTTTTTAAATATCATTTTACTTGTTTCCTTTTCTTGCTCTTTATTTAAAACGAATTTAAACAAATCTTTTTCTATATTTTTACTATAAAGTGATTTTTCTTTCTCTCCCACCTTTTCGGTAAAAATTAGCTCCTTTTTTATTTTGTCATAATATAATATTAATTCTCTTTCTCTATTTTCTATGTAGTCAAGTGTTACCAATCTTATATAATTAAAAATAAGCCTTTTTAATTCCGATTTTTCTTCTATTGATAGTTTTAAATTATCTATAAAATTATATATTTTTCTAGTTTCAACTCCATAATTTTCAGCGTTTTCAATGGCTAGATACATTTCATCTTTTTTATTGTCTTTCATTCTCTTACCTCTCTATTTTTAATATATGGGGTTTTGCAGTTGTTACCCTCAACCGTACCAGTATAATATATTAATTAATTTTCTTGGTCTACTATTTCAAGCACATCAACATCCAATGCTTTAGCAAGTTTTCCAATAGTTACTATTGAAGCTTTTTGTTTGTTGTTTTTAATTTTTGAAATTGTAGCCTCTTGAACTCCGCTTTTTTTAGATAATTTTTTAATGCTCATACAATTTCTAGCTATTACAATTTCGAATTTTTTTAAATTTAGTTTCATTTGACCCCCCCTCCTTTTACGATATTTTAATTGTCGATAATTTATTATATAATATTTAAATTATCGGTGTCAAGTGATTAATTGATTTAAATTGATTTTAATTGTCGGTTATGTTATCATATAAAAAAAGTTATTTTGCAAGGTGATATTATGAATGGTATCGATTATAAGAAATTGGGATTATTAATAAAAGAAAAAAGAAAGAAAAAAAATCTTACACAGAAAGAATTTGGTGAAAAAATTGGAAAAACTGAAAGTTCTATCAGAAAATACGAAAAAGGATTAATAAAAATACCTAATGATGTATTAGAAAAAATTGCAAATTTTTTTAATTTTCCTTTTTCTTATTTTATTTCTTTAGAATATGACAATCAATTAAATGAAAAATTAAAAGATAGTTATCAAAAAGAAGTTGTTAAAAAAGTTATAGAAGAAGACAACAATCTTATTCCAGTAAAAAGAAATTTTCTCCCAGTAGAAAAAATGTTAATTGAAAATAAAATTGATGATGATATATGGAATGCAATTCAAGAATATATTGGTCATAGATTTTTACGTTATAAAATGGAAATTGACAAATACGAACTTCATTCAATTACAGAAAAAGTTTTTGATTATCTAAAAACATTAACGAACGAATGTTTTTTAAAAAAGAAAAAAAAGGAATTAGAAGATTATTTGGACGAAAATAAAAATTTAAAAGATAAAAATCAAACCTATAAAGATTAAGTATATTTCTTATGTCCTAGTTTTTAGTATATTGTCTTTCCTCTGCTCCAGTGGGTAAATAATTTTAATTTACATAAGGAGAAAAGGAAAAATATTATTTTATCATTTAAATTCATTAAATTTCTTTTTAGCTTTTTTAATTGCTTTTTGTTTCTTTTTGATGTATACTTATATTGTAAGTACCCCACAAGGGTGAAAAAACCAAAGTTATGTAAAAGTTCTGAATAATATAAGCCCTCATTTTTGGGGGCTTGTATTATATATATAAGTCGTCAGAACACTTGTATATATAAAAATACATAACTTTGGAGGGTATACTTATGATTTACATCGAGAACATTAATTTTGATGGTGGGGTTACAATTGTCTTCATCATTGGAGTGGTGTTATTTTACTTTTTTAGGAACTCATCTAAAAAGTAAGAGTGTGATCAATACCCTCGCCCTTATGGGCTACCATGGAATTATAAAAATAGTTCCTAGTATTAATCCTAATAGTAAAAAATAAAGATGTGATAGTTTAGCATTACCACATCTTTTTTATTTCCTTTTCTCCTATATTCTAAGCCTTAGTTAATAATATAAAAAACCCCATATTTGAATTATATGAGGTTTAATCTTCTAATACATTTATATCAATCACATGTGGACACTTTAAAGCATTTATTTGTTTTTCTGCATCTTCTAAGGTATCAAATTCTTTCTTAGTATGAATCCCTTTTCTATTAGTCCAATCCAATTGGATTTTATTATTTTCATGTGTCATTATTATTAGTATATTATCATCTGTTTTATTTATAACCTTTTCCAGTTCCTGTATTTTACTAGCTATATTATTATAATTAAATTTCTTCATTCTCATTTATCCTTTTTTCCAGTTCTTCAAGCTTTTTCTTAATAGTTTCCATTTCATTCATGCTTTGCCCTAGTTCTAATATTTTACAACTTGCCGTGATCCTATGCCCTGTGCTTGCCTCTTTATCTCTTACTATCTCCATTAGTGTGTCCAAAGCCTCTAAACAATAAGCTTGTGATTTTTTTATAGTCTTAGAAAATAGATTCTCTTTTATCTCATCTACTTTATTTTTAAACTCATCATTTTTCTTTAATCTAAAGAGAGTTGTAACACTAATATTATTTTTTTCACATACTTCAATATCTGTACGACATGTTAAGAGGTCAAGGGCTATCTTATCTATATTATATTTTTTTGCCATTTAATACACCTCTTTCTTTTAAAACTTTTCAATTCTTTTCATTATATTTCTTTTAACGGTTAATCTTTATTCCTCTAGCTTTTATTAATGTTTTTTCGATCTCATCTATGCTTAATGGTTTATTAGAGTTTTCTTTATTATTTATAAGTTCTGATATAGTTTTGAAATATGTTTCATTATCAACTAAATTCAATAATTTACTTTCTCCAATAATAGCCTTGTTAATAATATTTAATATATTATCAAAATTCTTTATTTTTTCTGTTGGGGTATCTCCTAGGTTTCCAGTTCCTAACATAGTTTTAACTTCTTTTAATATCTTTTCATAGTTATTAAATGCCTCTAGTCTTGATTTTATATGTTTTTCTCCTACTTTTTTTAACATTGTATTGGATAATTTATAAAAAAATTCCTGTTGTTCTTTTATCCACTCTTCATTACTAGAATACTTTTTTACTTGGTTAATGCTTAAACCTGTTTTTTCACTTGCCTCTTTTAGAGTAGCACCATTTACAACTAAGGTTCTAGCTTGTTCTTTTAATTTCTTGGTTTCTGTTTTCATAAATATCACCTTTAAAACATTCTTATAACTAATTATAACATTAGATTTGAATAAATAAAAAAGTTGTATTTCTAATATAATAGTTTTTTAGTGCCGTTTGGTGCTTAAAGTTATCTAAAAAATAACTTGGAGAAAAGGCAATTATTCAACAAACGTTTTTATATCTGCTATTTCTCTACTTTTACACATTTCTTTAAATATTCTCATTAAGTAGCTAGGTGAGTAATAAACTATATTTGCTATTTGCTCCCAAGTTTTACCCTCTATGTACTTTAAATAAAATATTTTTCTTGTATCCTCGTTTTCTATGCCATTGATTAGTTTTTTGATTTGTGCTTGTTCCTGTTCTACTTTTTCCAGTGAACTATTTATTTTATTATCTAATTCTTTTATTGTTTCCAGTGTATGAATTGTTAATTTACCCCTAGTTAATGATTTAATATAAATAGTATCCTTTTCATTCTCTTTTAGCATATCTTTTAGAAGTTCTTTTTCTATCTCTAATAGTTTATATCTACAATGCTTATACATCTTACCACCTCATAAATGATTATATTTAATTTTATCATAAAAAAAGCCCCTTAGATTATTATCTAAAGAGCTTTAAAAAATTGTAATATTAGTTACTATTTTACCTTAAAATCCTTACTTTATAAAACTGTTTCTTTTTTCTCAATGTCTCACACTTTGCGCACACTTTAAAAAATTAGTTGCTATTAACTATCTTTAAACCTGCATAAAAATGTGCTTTGTTTTTTCTAGTAATTATAACATTTTTGACATAAAAAATCAAATTTATCATAATTGT
>ERZ791610.1303-NODE-1303-length-10040-cov-2.666500_pt1 | contig 10040 bp, 8 predicted proteins | sample MGYA00510061_ERZ791610 | MGnify/ENA primary metagenome ERZ791610 (study PRJEB30046, sample SAMN00791922) | human gut metagenome | study: EMG produced TPA metagenomics assembly of the A metagenome-wide association study of gut microbiota in type 2... | reverse complement strand
CTCACGGAGTGTTTTTTATGTAATGGAAACGAAGTTTCCTATTACATAAAAAACCGTCTCAAGCTGTTGCTTGAGACGGTAATAAAATCTTATTATCGCGGTACCACTCATCTTGACCATCCGGTCCACTCTCTCATGTACTATCATACATGCCTGATTGATAACGGGTTCGGTTCCCGGTGACTCCTACTGCTGATACATGGCTCTGTATGCTTCATGTATGTTGTTCAGGTCACCCTCGAAAGTCCATTCAGTAAAATGATCCATACTGCAATCCCACCACCTGCAGCTCTCTGTAATATCAACAGATTACTTACTACTCTTTCTCAACGGTTTTTCTTTATGGTGTTACTTTAATACATTAACGTATCTTTGTCAACACCTTTTTTTATTTTTATGAGAAGTATACGAGTTCATCTTCCGGCTTCTCGGCTGGAGTTATGGAAATTGGATACAATACAGGACCTTTTCCCTTGTACTCTTTTGCGAATTCTACGTGTACTTCTGCTGTGATATTGATCCAGGATTTGTGCGGAATTTCATCCTCCCTGTCATATTTCGTTTTGAAGCCGATGAAGGTAACATCCTCCACACAGCAGGTCATTGCAAAACGTCCCGGAACCATAATTCCTTTTTTCAGTTTGTCCGGATTGTATACAAGTGCTAAGAAAGAAACTTTCTTACCCTCATACTTTTTCGGATTGTCCTGACAATCCATATACCAGATTGCATAATCTGCATCGGAAATTTCAATCTCATCCGCAGTAATGTCAAACGGTAACTCCTCCGGTCTCTCGTCAAGTGTTCCGTCCGCACGCTCATAGACAAGCTGTGCTTTCCGGTTTAATGCCTTGACATTTCTGCGGTATTTTCCTTTGTCTGTACTGTCATCACAGCGATTGAAGATCACGACATCTGCGGAAAAAAGCTGTTCCATGATCATTGTACGCATATTTGCAAGATACATATCGAAAGTCGTTGCATCTACCGTGGCAAGCTGCTGTACGATCATCCAGTACTTTGGAAGTTCCATATCCATGAGTGTTCCCATCTGCCAGGTTCCGTTGTACTCTAAGAATACTTGCTCCGGCTGGTACTCGGTATTTACTTTTTTCAAAAAGTCCTCTGTAAAATCTGCCTCACTGTCTACCATGACAAGTTTTACATTATTTTTTTCAAGTTCTTCATCCGTAAACTCTGCATCGCCGTCTTCACAGCAGATGACAAGGCTTTTTCCCTCTTTTGCAAAACCCTGCTCAAATAAGGTGTCTTTGATGAGGGAGGTCTTTCCACTGTCCATAAAACCGGTAAATAAATATACTGGTATTTCGTTCATATATATTCTCCCTTATTAAATTCCGAATAACTCTTCTAATCTGTGTTCGTCAATGTTGCAGCCGATCACACAAAGTCTTCCTGTATAGTCAGGCTCGCCGTCACGAAGCTCATATTCACCCGGAACCATGTCAAAGTAAATCCAGGAACCATTCTCATCCTCTACCATTCCTTTGGCACGGAGGATTGTTCCGTAATCATCTGTCTCGCAGAGAGTCTTTAATACATCCTCGATCTTTTCCTTCGTGAATTTGTGAGGCGTCTCTTTGCCCCAGCTTGTAAACACTTCATCTGCATGATGGTGATGATGATCGTGATCGTGGCATCCGCAGGTGCAGTTCTCATCATGTTCATGATGATGTTCGTGCTCATGCTCATGCTCGTGGTCTTCATGATCATGGTCGTGGTCATGATGGTGATGCTCATGCTCCTCTGCCTCTTCTTTGGCATGCTGCTCAGCCATCAGTTTCATCTCAAGAGAATCTGCTCCCTCGATCACTTTTAAGATTTGTTCGCCTTTGATCGCATCCCATGCTGTTGTGATGATCGCAGCCTTAGGATTCAGTGACTGGATCTGTTTTACGCAAAGCTCTAACTGCTCAGGTGTTGCATTCTGGCTTCTGCTCAGTACAACAACTGTAGCATATTCAATCTGATTATTAAAAAATTCACCGAATGCTTTCATCTGTTTGCTTGCTTTTAAAGCATTTACGACAGTTACGAGTCCGTTTAATTTAACGTCTTCCTCTTTCTCGATATCGATCACAGACTTCATAACATCGGATAACTTACCGACACCGGATGGCTCGATCAGAATGCGGTCCGGATGATATTTATCAATCACTTCGTGAAGATTCTTTCCGAAATCACCTACTAATGAGCAGCAGATACAGCCGGAATTCATCTCTGTGATCTCAATTCCTGCATCTTTTAAGAAACCGCCATCGATTCCGACTTCACCGAACTCATTCTCGATCAGAACGATCTTCTCACCCTTAAATACCTCATCGATCATTTTTTTAATAAATGTGGTTTTTCCTGCTCCTAAGAAACCGGAAATAATATCAATTTTTGTCATAATAAATCCACTCCTTTTTATGTCTTGATAATATGCAAAATGCAGATTATCATGGTTACATTGTATTATCTTTGTCTGCCCGGATCACACTTTCTGCCCGAACATTCCTATTTTACTCGATTATTTTACAAAATGCAAATTTTGTGCAATTTTTAATAATTATTTTATCCCCTGTTTATTTTTATCCATTATATCCGAAAACACTTCTGCATATCCTTGTATGTACCGAGAACCAAAAGGGTATCTTCACTGCTTAGTTCCATATCCGGGCCAATCGCCATATTCATCTTTCCGTCTGTTTTGATCGCCAGAATACTGATGCTGTACTTTTTACGGATATCCAGTTCACCGATCGTTTTTCCGATCCAGCCTCCCGGCACCTCCACCTCAAAAATAGCATGTGAATCATCCACTTCGATATAATCATGAATATGATCTGCCGTATAGCGGATTGCTGCCCAGTTGGCGATCTGTTTTTCCGGATAAATGACCTCGTCTGCTCCGTTGCGAAGCAGGAACTTTGCCTGTACATCCCGCTCTGCACGCGATATGACCATTTTAGCGCCAAGTTCTTTCAAAAGAGAAGTTGTCTCCAGGGAATTCTGGAAATTGCCTCCGATCGTCACAAAACAAATATCATAATTTTTGATTCCAAGCGACTCCAGGAAATTCTCATTGGTACTGTCACCGATCTGTGCGTCTGTAACATACGGAAGAATTTCATTGACAAGATTTTCATTCGCATCCACAGCCATCACTTCATGTCCAAGCTCATTTAACTGGTATGCAACATGCTTTCCAAATCTTCCAAGTCCGATAAGCAAAATATTTTTCATTATAATTTTCTCCTTTATCCAACAGTAATTTTATCAAGCGGTCTTTTTGCCCCACTCTGGATTTTTACTGAAATTGCAGCATATATAAGTGTCAGTCCGCCAACTCTTCCAAGATACATCAAAACAACCAATATCAGATGTGATACCAGTCCAAGCTCCGTTGTGATCCCTAATGTAAGTCCTGCCGTGCCCACTGCCGATGCTGTTTCAAAAAGGCTATCCGATAATGCAACATGTTCTATCTGACTGATTGCAATTCCACCTGTGAAAAACAAAAAGAAATACAAAATAGCGATCGTTGCTGCATTTTTTACCACTGTGTTATCAAATCTTCTTCCAAAAACCTCTGTTTCCGGCTCTCTTCCGAATGTTGCAAATGCATTCAGTATCAGCACTGCGATCGTTGTTGTCTTCATACCTCCTGCCGTTGATCCCGGAGATCCACCGATCAGCATCATCAAAATCATGATTGCTTTGGAAGAATCGTTCATTGCACCAAGATCTGCCGTATTAAATCCTGCTGTTCGAAGAGTTACCGACTGAAAAAGAGAAGCCAGTATTCTTTTTCCCATAGAAAATCCGGCGAAATCACTCAGAAAGAAAAAAAGAGCCGGTAGTAAAATCAAAACAGCGGTGGTAACGAGGATAATCTTACTCTGCAGACGGTAACGTTTCAAGTTCCATTTGTTTGTGCAAAAATCATCCCAGGTCAGAAATCCGATGCCACCGATCACGATCAAAAGCATGATCACAATATTGATCAGTGGATTGGCAATATATCCTGTCAGAGATGGAAATGTCTGATCGACCGTTCCAAGTATATCAAAACCTGCATTGCAAAAAGCCGATACCGAATGGAAGACTGACATCCAGATTCCTTTCCATCCATAATCCCTGCAAAATACAGGAAGCATGAGAATGGCACCGACCAATTCGATCAGAAATGTTCCCTGTAGAATAAATTTCGTAAGCCGGACAATTCCACCTACCTTCGGTGCTGAAATTGCATCCTGCATCGTGCTCCGCTGCATTAACGAGATCTTTCTCCCCGATACCATTGAAAAAGATGCAACCACAGTGATGACTCCCAATCCACCGGTCTGGATCAGAAGTAAGATCACTGCCTGGCCAAACGCTGACCAGTAGCTTCCTGTATCCACGACCACAAGTCCTGTCACGCAGACAGCTGATGTCGCAGTAAATAAAGTTTTATCAAACGGTGTCACAACTCCGGCAGAAGATGAGATCGGAAGCATTAAAATAATTGCTCCAAGTAATATCACACCTGCAAATCCAAATGCGATCATCTCAAACGATGACATTTTCTTTTTTTTACGGATAAGTTCCGGCATATCAGTTCTCCTCTTTTTCTGCTGCTTTCATTTTATTTGTGGAACTGCATATTATAAAGCTTTTCGTAAGTTCCCTTCCTGGCCATCAGTTCTTCATGTGTTCCTGATTCTTCGATACCATCCTCAGATAAAACAATGATCTTCTCTGCGTTTTTGATGGTGGAAAGCCTGTGTGCAATTACAAATGTGGTACGGTTCTTTGCAAGTTTTTCCAATGAATCTTGTACCACTTTCTCACTCTCATTGTCAAGTGCGGAGGTTGCCTCATCAAAAATAAGGATCGGTGGATTTTTAAGGAAAACCCTTGCAATGGACAATCGCTGCTTCTGTCCGCCGGAAAGCTTGATCCCGCGCTGTCCGATGTCCGTCTCATAACCGTTTGGAAGCGACATGATAAACTCATGCGCATTGGCGTTTTTCGCTGCCTCGATGACTTCCTCTCTTGTCGCATCCGGTTTTCCGTAACGGATATTGTCAAAAACAGTTCCAACAAAAAGATACACATCCTGCTGCACAATGCCGATGTGGTCGCGCAGACTCTTTAAGGTGAGATCACGCACATCTTTTCCATCGATTTTTACTGCGCCGCCCGTCACGTCATAGAAACGTGGAATGAGGGAACAGAGCGTACTTTTTCCTGCGCCGGAGGAACCGACTAATGCCATGTAAGCCCCCGCCGGAACATTTAAACTGATATGGTTCAACACTTTTTCCGTGTTTTCCTCATACTGGAATGAAACATTTTCAAAAGTAATATCTCCCTTTACATCCTTAAGTTCCACTGCATCTTTTTTGTCCTTGATATCCGGATGAATGGCGAGGATCTCCTGAAAACGTTCAAACCCGGTATAACCATTCTGAAACTGCTCTGTGAAATCAATGAGGGTGCGGACCGGATCCGTAAACACACTGATATAGAGCATAAATGTGACAAGGTCGCTGACATCCACACTGCCTTTTGCAATCAGCACTGTACCTGTCAGAATCACGCTGACCTGAATGAGTGTCGTAAACGCTCCAAGCCCTGCCTGATAACTTCCCATGTAAAAATAGCTGTTTTTCTTGGCTGCAAGGAAACCGTCATTGCCTTGCTTAAACTTGCGGTTTTCAATCCCTTCGTTGGCAAAAGATTTTACCACCCGGATACCGGATAAGTTGTCCTCGATCTGCGCATTGATATCCGCAATTTTTACACGGTTCTGTTTGAATGCGAGACGCATTTTTTTATTCAGGACAAATGCATAGATCAGCATGAACGGCAGAATTGCAAAAGCTGCAACTGCGAGCATCGGGCTGATGTTCACAAGAATGATCAGCGCTCCGGCAATTTTGATCACGGACAGAATGATGTTCTCAGGTCCATGATGCATCAGTTCGCTGATATCAAAAAGATCGGTTGTGATACGGCTCATCAGCTGTCCGACTTTCTGGTCATCATAAAAGGAAAAGGACAGTTTCTGGTAATGTGCGAAAATTTCCGCACGCATGTCATACTCGATTTTCGCTCCCATCACATGTCCATAATTACAAATGTAGAATTTACTGTAACAGTCAACCACCACCAGCGCAAACAGTCCAATGGCAATGTATGCTGCCTGATGCAGAATTTCTGCCGGCTCACGGTACACAAGATTGTAGGTCACATACCGCACGACCAGCGGAATGATCAGGGCAACCGCCGCAGAGAGCGTTGCAAAAAACATATCTGTCCAGAACACACGCATGTAAGGTTTATAATAGGTGAGCATTTTTTTCATGGTTCCACTTTTTTTCATAAATTCCGGTTCTCCTCTGCATAAGATAAGACTGATACATTCTTTTATGCATCAGTCTCATTCAAATTCATATGATATTATTTTAGACGTAAAGCTGAAATTGTCAAGCTTTTCCCCTACGCCGGATACTTTTACGATTTCCTGTGCGAGTTTTCCTTGTATGGCTGGAAGTTTTTCCGCAAAATTAGTAAGTGCATTACCTGATGATTGATATAAATTAGCTTTGATACAGTCAACAAGTATACTTCTACTCCAACTTTCTTCTATTGTTTTTCTTACATAGAATAGAGCTTCTTCTATTGTTTTACATTTTGTTACTATTTCCACATGATGTCTCCATGGTACAAATCCAAAGATTGCAGGAAATTCTATTTCTGCACCAGCTTGGTGCAGTTTTTGATCTACGCCGATTTCTGCACCAACCTGTTGCAGTTTTAAACTATTCAAATCAAGATTATTCTCAATAGTATGAGCAAGTTCTAAAAACGTATCACTTGAAGAATAGAACAAATACCATTTTTTCATATTCCAAAGATTTCTTGCTGAAAAGCCTGCTGCATCAGGAAATTCGTTTTGTAAATCGAGACTTAATTGCTCTACAATTCCTTTTCCCCACTTCTCTTCCGCTTTTCTTTCTACTAAATCCCGCCCCAATTGCCAATTAAAGTAAAGTCGTTCTGTATTAACTTTAACAGCTGCTTTTATCTGTGTAGATATATAGCGTTGTTTCACATCATGAATCCAATTTACATAATCAGAATCCAAATTAATATCATGCGATTTCACCATACGAGGTTTTGTTTCTTCAGACATATGTTTCCCCATTTCTTCTTGATTTTTCATTCAAAATTTTAATCAATAGTGTGCGGAACATTACCGCTCACCAATCTCCTCTATACGCCGGATATGCTGCCTATTTTCTCTTTTCAAACCCGTACACCCATTTTCCACGCAAAAATAAAGCAAGGAAAATGACTGAACTAATACTCCAGGTCAATGGATACGCCCAGAAGATCACGCGGATGTCCGGGATAAAATGAACCGTAACCGTGATATAGCTTACACGGAACAGACACCATACACACAGCATAACGATCATCGGAACCGATGCATTTCCCGAACCACGAAGCACCGCAGCGATGCAGTGGGAAAAAGCCAGCAGAAAATAGAACAACGCAATGGTTCTCGACTGCATAACTCCATAATGTACTACGTCCGGTTCACTGTTAAAGGCTGCAATAAGCACCGGTGCGGCTGTATAAATCACAACTCCGATCAATTCTGCAATGATAATCGAACAGAGAACGCCAAACCTCGCTCCTTTTTTTGCACGATCATACTGCTTTGCACCAAGGTTCTGGCTGACAAAAGTGGTCAGCGCCATCGTAAAACAGGTCACCGGCAGAAACGCAAATCCTTCGATTTTGGAATAAGATCCACATCCTGCCATCGCCATTTTCCCAAATGCATTGATATTTGTCTGCACAAAAACATTCGCAATGGCGATCACAGAATTCTGAAAGCCGGACGGCACACCGTTTTGTATGATCTGCCACAGCATCTGGCTGTCAAAACGGATTTTATTTAACTGAAGCCTATATTCTTCTTTTGCTCTCAGAAGATGAATCAGACATAAGAATGCACTTATAAATTGGGAAATCGCTGTTGCCAAAGCGGCTGCACCGACTCCCATCCCCAATCCTGAAATAAAGAAAATATCCAGCACCACATTGATACAGGAAGAAATGATCAGATAAATCAGCGGATGTCTGCTGTCTCCAACCGACTGCAAAATCCCGACAAAAATATTGTACATGATCACTCCGATAGAGCCTGCAAAATAAGTGCGGAAATAGGTGATAGACTCCGGAAGCACCTCTGCGGGTGTTCCCATCAGCACCAGGATCTTCGGTGCTAAAAGCATGCCGATCACTGTCAATGCAATTCCTGCTGCAATTCCAAACGCAACCGTTGTGTGGATTGCTTTCTCCAGATTTCCCCTGTCTTTCGCTCCATAATATCTGGCAATTACAACACCTGCACCCATTGCGATGCCATTGATAAATCCAACCATCAGAAAAATCAGATTCCCGGATGAGCTGACTGCCGCCAACGCATTGCTGCCGAGATAATTTCCTACGATCAGTGAATCTGCCGTGTTATACAATTGCTGAAACAAATTTCCAAGAAACAGCGGAATCGCAAATAAAATAATTTTTCTGGAAATGCTTCCCTCTGTCATTCTTGTTTTCTCTTCTGCTCTCATCATTACTTCCTCGTATCTTTTTCTGCCCTGCGCTCTGACTCTAATAATAGGTACTATCTATAGTATAGTTTTTTTCGTGTAAAATCAACAAGTTTTGAGGATTATAAGAGATTTGGATTGAACAAAATCTTGAATTACATAACTAATGCTGCTCCATATAATCAATAAATTCCGGTGTCTTAGACCAGTACTTAATCCCCCAATTTTCAAAATTCCATTCATCCATGTAATTGTTACATTCATAGTCAATATAAAAGATCTTTTCATCTTGTACAATGAAATTAGTCGGAAAATAATCGATATTCAAGCCTGCATCATATACTACCTTTGCCATTTCTCTCATTTGCACCAAATACAAATCTTTCATTGTATCATTTTTCACTAAATCATATATAGTTGGTCCATCAATATACTCATTTAATATTCTTTCATTTGCTACATCAATGTCTAACATTCTTGGAATTCTGATTCCTGTCTCCTTTCTGCCCCTGTCGCTGTAAATGTTTTTTACAAATAAAAAAGACAACCAAGATTTTGTTTCTTAATTGTCTGTTTCTATGCTATTAAATTTCTCCCTTTTCGGAAAAGTGTTTCTGATATTACTTAGCCCAAACTATCCTGTTATTTATGCATTTTAAGAAGTTAATGCAATTTGAGCTATTGATTTGCTTGGATATGATAAAGATTAGTTTTGCTGACTGGATTGAAATTGAGTTTAGGTTTAAAACATAATAAAAGCTATCCAATCTTTTTGACCGGGTAGCCTTTGTCAAATTTATTCTGCTGGAACTTCTGAGGCTGTGAGTGATATATACTCTGAAAAAATGGCATTTACCACAGCTTTCCTTTCGTCATCCAGTGATAAATAGTTCTGATTTACATTATCGTTGAATGTACCACAATCGGAATGATATTTGTATGTTTCTTCGTTGATTGTAATTTCAATGTTGCTTAAACAATCAGTTGTACCTTCTGTATTCCATGCATCACCACATAATATATTAGATATAGTTCTGATATCCTCATTTTCAGTGATGTTCGCATTTTCTCCTGTGAAAACATTATGAATACTTACTACTGCAACTGGGTCTATCATAAGTTCACTACTGGTCAGGACTTTTTCTGTTGCAAAAACCCACCATTTTTCATTCATATTAATCTCGATTATGCCTTCTTGTGAACCATATTGATATCCATAGCCTGTACCAAAGTTAGATTGATTGTCTTTTGTTGGCTTTTCACTTCCGTCTACTTCTGACGTAATCTCTCCATCCATAACACCACAACGGGCTTCTACTGTACTTTCATGACCTGTGTCAATATATAACTCGCCATTTACCATGACCATAGGAATTAAATCCCATTGTTCTGCTTCTTTGACAACTTTGATACCGTAAA
>ERZ791610.1291-NODE-1291-length-10155-cov-16.340198_pt1 | contig 10155 bp, 5 predicted proteins | sample MGYA00510061_ERZ791610 | MGnify/ENA primary metagenome ERZ791610 (study PRJEB30046, sample SAMN00791922) | human gut metagenome | study: EMG produced TPA metagenomics assembly of the A metagenome-wide association study of gut microbiota in type 2... | reverse complement strand
ATGTTGTCCTAAACGTTTTTCGATAAAAACAAAAAAAGGAAGTAAAGAGGGTGTGAATTTTGACACACCCTCTTTTTGATATAAAAGAATGGGGTAGATGGGATGGATACAGCCATGTTGTTGTGATGAAAATGCAACTGTTAAGTAGATATTGAATCAATGTCAATACCTACCAACAAAAACACGGATGGTACGAGTGAGAACGCAAGGTTCTGCACACGCACAATCCGTGTTGCGTGAAAGCGGTATGGCGTATTACAATTCACACCGTACCGTAAAGAGATTAGGAAAGGAAGGTTACTTCTGGTAGCACTTTACGCGCTTGCCATCGTAGCCTACCGCCATGATGTAGCTGGCATTTTCACTTGAGGGGAAGAGTACATGCGTTTTGGCTGACGACATAGCAGCATCGCCCAAACCAAACATAGAGATACGGATAAGTTCGTCCTCGGCATTGTAAGTTTCGTAAGCTACAGCACCCGGCCACTTCGTGTTGTCGACGCATACACGGTTCTCCTCGGGCGTGCATCCCGTACCTACAGTACCTTCGGTCAGTTGCACTTTGTCGCGGAAGTTACGCCAGTTGTAAGCGTTGATGTAGTTCAGCGCAGCAGGAGCTTCGGCATAGTTTTTCGAAGCTACATACGTTTTGAGTTCGTCAATCATGGGCTGAGTAATGATGAGCCAGCCTCGTGAATAGTCCTCGATGAACGCTTTGACCGGTTTGAGCAGACCCGCCTTTTCGAAGAAGGGCAGGAAGTTGATTTTCGAAGCATCGCAGAAACGCTTCATCATTTCAATCTGCTGCTTGCCCGAAGTGTTGAACTTCTGTGCGTCGAAGTCTGAACGATACGATTCAATCATGCGGCCGAATGCGGTGGGCGAAGCCTTGCACTCCTCAGTGTAGAGCGTGAGCTGCCAGAAAGGAACGACCTTGACAAAGTGGTCGAAGTTGCGGCTCTTGGTGGTAATTTGACCGAGGTTGTTGCCGTTTTCATCCTGATCGGTTACTTTTACTTCGTTGAAAGCCGAACCATGATAGTCAGGACCATCCTGCAACTGCCACTGCACGTCTTTGCGCACACCCTCTTCAAGGTAAGTGTTGAAACGGCCGCCGCGCATCCGGCTGTAGTCGTTGACACCCGACTGCTCGTCCTCGAGGCGGTGGTATCCGTTGCCAAAGGCTGAAGTAGCACCCAATTTGTGTTCTACCCAAGCCGAATAAATGTTGTTCGTCGTTTCACCACAGCCCGGCCACTTGAAGCCTGGTGTGATTTGGTTTACATGGCCCAATTCGTGCGCCATGCCCCAGAAGCCGAAGTTGTTCGGGTTAATCCATTCGTTGAAGCTTCCGAAAGCTGCAGCTGCACCCGTGCCGTCGGCAAACATACCACCGCTTACCGGACGTGCAAACTGATGGTTCTTCGGTTCTTTGTTCATTTGCGGCAAGCCCATGATTTCGCGTTCGCGGTAAATGAGCGAGTCGTAAATGATAGCCAGTTTTTCGGCATCCTGCAACTTTACACTCTTCGCATTAGCCTTCGGCACAATCACGTGCAGACGCTGCGTGATGAAGTCGAAGTTGTCGCCAGGACCATTGGCCAGCATTTTTTGCCAGTCGGCATTTTTGTGGCGGGTAGCATCAAAGTAGCCCTGTTCCGTGGCTAAGGCAAAGTGCAATTTCACCTTCGGAGCACCCTCAGGCTGGCTGGCATAGTAAAGCACATAAGCATTACCGCGGTTGGCCGCCTTGATGACGTTTGCACCATTTTTCAGCGGATAAGACGATTCGGGCTGTCCGCTGTTGGCAATCTCCTTGGCATTGCTGAAATCCTTGATACACAGGTTTACCGGATAGTCAGCACTGATGCCTTCAGCAAATACCACGATGACATCGTCTTTCTTAAAGTAAATACCCGTGGGGTTTTCGTAGGGGTCGTATCCGGCATTGGTTTTCAGCTTCTGCTGCAAAGTGCCACGGTTCATGTAGCAGCTGAATTCGCCCACACGGAACTGCGTGCTGTAATTGCCCTGAAGCAGGTTGTAGGCCAGTTGGCGGAGGTAAGGATGGCCAATTTTTACCAAGTCAGCTTCGGAAGATATGCCCTTGAGCGAAGTGCAAAGCGCATCGGCAAAGTATTCGCTGAGGCCCGCTGTAAGTGAAGCGTTGTATTGGTAAAAAGCCATTTCGGCACACGATACAAAGTTTTTGCTGCCATCATTGCCTGCAGTGTTCACCTGGATGCGCACCTTTTTTACCTGGTCGATACCCTTTTCACCCAACAGAATGGTAGAAGATGAATTCTTCTTTTCACAATCGGCTTTAGCCACAGATTTCCATTCGTTCGGTTTGTCGGCTGTAGCCACAAATACTTCGACCTCGCCAAATGTGCCGTTGGGGCTGCCAGTACGCGGTGTGTAAACCAAGTAGTCAATGTGAGCAGCTTCCTTGAGCGTATAGATCAGGTTTTGCGGCAGCGAGCAACCACCCCACGACGAGTGGTAAATGGTGGAAGGATCGCCGTCGTAACTCAGTTCGATGCCCTCGCCCGGCTGTTCAGATTCTGCTGTAGCCGAAGCGATAGGCAACATGATGTCGGCCATCGAAGCTGCTGAAGTGTTGGGCAACTGACGGATTACGAGAGGACGGCTGATTTTGCCATCGGCACTTTTCAACGTGAAATGAGCCAGACGCGGTTGCGTGGCATCATAATGCGGTGTGCAGAAGAAAGTATAGTTTCCGTTGGCTTCGGCGCGCGGAGTAACCCAGGTAGCATCCTTGCCGGCTTCAAGGGTAAATTTGCCAGCATTAGTTTGCAGGGCAACATTGGCAAAGGGAGTTTCGTATGGTACGTCGACGGTGTCTTTGCTCAGAAGCAGTGCCGGTGATTTTTCGGCATCGGTGGTGAGCTGAAGGCCCTGCGCAAACAGAGGCGAAGGCAGTAAGGCCATGCAAAGGCTTGCGCCGGTAAGCAGGTATTTCATGAGAATGATGTTTTGTTTGAATAGTAAAAATGTTGAAAGAACAGGCATTAAGCCACAACTACCTTGCTGCCGTTGACAACATAGATGCCAGCGGGCAGGTTCAGACGGTGTGTACCAGCTTCGATGGTGCCGCGATATACGGAAGCACCGGCAGCGTTGTAGACACTGACAGCAGCGGCGCGTTCAGTTTCGATGCGCAATGCACCACGTTCGCCATATACGCTGAAACCTTCAGTTTGCGTTGTCGGAGCCTGTTCAATACCGGTGGGAGAGCCCACGGTGAAAGGTGCGGTGCGGAATTGGTAGTTGCCAGAGTTGTCCTGTACTTTTAGAACTACGCCCTTGTGCGAGGTGAGGAAAGTGATTTTGCGGCTACTTTCGGTGTAATCAGTGCCCTTAACCAACTCCTGTCCTTCGGCATTGGTCAGCGTGTATTTTGCGAAGGTGCTCAGTCCCCAGCCATTCTTGTTGATATAGGGAGCGAGGTCAACCTCCTTGTTCAGCTCATAGCGTTCTCCAAAGTCGAAGTCGGTTTGGGGCTGGTAGTTTACTTTTACAGCCTGTCCGCTGATTTTCAGAGCCGGCATGGAGTTCAGGAAGAGCGCATTGTCATTGAGGTAAACAAAGCGGCAGGTGTTCTTGCACTTCACATCCCACAGCACCTCAGTCAGTTTGTTGTGGTCGGCCGAGAGCGTCTGCAATTTGGGACTTCCCTTAGAAAGGTCGAGTTTTGCCAACTGATTATGTTCTACCCATACATCTTCGAGCAAAGGCATGTTGGCCAGGGTGAGTGTTTTGATTTGGTTGTTTGCCGCACACAAACTACGCAGCATGGCATTGCCCGAGAGCGTAAGGTTGCGATACTGGTTGTCTGAAATCCACAGGGTTCTGACCTCAGAAAGCAAGGACGAGGAAATGGTAGAACTCAGTTTGTTGTGTTGCGCCACAAGGTAATGCGGTCGCGCCGTATTAGCCATGCGCAAGCCCGAAGAGCCAAGTTCATTGGCCGCTACGTTGAGGTCGGTGAGCTCAGTCAGCGTTGAACCCGCAAACGAGGTGAGGCGATTACCCTGTAAGTCGACGCTTTGTAGTTTTGTGCATTTGGCCAAATCAATTTTCGCCAGTTGGTTGTCTGCAGCGAGCAAGAACTTCAGTTCGGGAGCTTTAGTTACGTCGAGATTCGTGAGCGCGTTTCCCTGCAAGTAAAGAGCTGTGAGTGAACCTTCGGTGGTACTGATGGTCAAATCGGTGTGTTTCACTGTCAGGTTTTGCAGTGTGCCTGATGCCGTGAGTGTTTCGGTTTGGCCGTCGCCCCAGGTAAGGGTGAGTTTCACGCCGGGGTTGACGGATAGTGAAATTTGTTTGCCAACTTCGAGTGCAGTGGTGAGTTTTACCTCGTCGGCTCGCACGGGGCCGGCTGCAGCAAAGAGCAACACGGAGGCCATGAGTGTGGACAATTTTTTCATAAAAAGTAAAAAGGGTATAGCAGCAAGCGCCGAAATGGCGTTCGCCTAGGTTGATGGTTAGATGTTTTCTTTAATTAGATGTTTTCTTTAATTAGCCTATAGGGGGGTCTTTACTTCATGGAGATTTTTCAGATGAATAGTTTGATAGAATTATCTAAACTAATTTTCAATATCGACTTCTTGTAAATCATCATGTTTTGAACCACCCTTAATTGATAACGAGCACAAGGTCGTTGGCCGGACTGTAAGTTATTTTGTAACGGTAGAGCAGGCGAATCGCATCGGATTTACCAGAATGAAGGGTTCCGGTGGTGAGGTCGTAGACCGATTGGCAACGCGGACAACTGAGTTTTTCGCGTGCCGAAAAATCTAAACTACGCTGGATGAGGTCGTGCTGATAACAAGTGGGGCAAACGAGGTCGTAGACCACGGGCTGCTGACCCATGTTGAGGTCGGGCAGAGAGGGCGTGCCGATGACAAAACCGGCTAAACATTCGGGTCGGCCGTAGGCAGCCAGGGCAGTAAGGGGATAAGTGGCGTTTTGGCCTTCGGCATCGGAAAAGTGAAAATGGGTGGTGCCGATGGTTACGCGGCAGAACATGCCGGGACTGTTGAGCGCTGTGTAAAGGGGATGAACGGCTGTGACGGGGGTGAACTTCAGAAAAGCGCGTGTAGTGGCGTAATATTCGTCGGAACATCCGGGCAACAGCATCGAAACAGCCCATAAAGACAGGGCGAATCGTAAAGCGCGAATGCGTGACCTTATTTGCATACCTATTTATAAAGAGAGAAAAGAAAAAGTCTTCGGCTGTCGGCCGGTAATATTATCAGGAAATGGCCGGCCGGAATGTAGATGCATTCTAAACCGATACGGAAAAAATTGCGATTAGTGAGTTGGCTAACCTGTTGGTATTAGCTGTTGGGCATTCCGCTTGCAGGTAGCACTTGGATGGCAAAGGTAATTGAAAGGAAAGGTACTGCAAAGAAAATGACTCATTATTTTTAAGAAATGGTTTAAATTCATGTTGTGTAAGTGGCGTGTCAAGAATGCGGATGCTTTTCCTAAGATTAGGATGCGGCTCGGCCATGAGGGTGTGAATTTTGACACACCCTCCTTTTTTTTTGCCATCAACCGAGCCTCCCGATGGCATTTTTCATGCATACCCCCTCAGCAAACATTCCGGGTTTACGTTTTTCGCTATTGACCCGATAGCAAGCCGTCTTAAAAAATTGCGCTTATTCACGCTTGTTTCGTTCGTGGCATTTTAAAAAAACAGCCTTAACGCTTACGTTTTGCCCATAAGACAGCCATACTTGGGCAAAAGTTGCTAACTTCGCGGAAGAATGCCTGACAGAATTATGCCAATGACCGCATTCCCATTCTCTCCTTCATACTCACATCCTATTTATCCCATCATGAAACGTTTGTTTGCTTCCATATTATTCACTTGCTGTTTGCCCACGGTATTTTTGTCCGCAGCCACTCCCATACTGTTGAAAAACAGCCACTCTGTGCAGCCCGGCATCGAAAAGGTTGAGGCCGTGCAACGCTATTCGGTGAAGAAACGCCTCACTTCGCTGCTCGACGACGAACTGTTCGACCATTCGCAAGTGGCACTTTATGTTTACGACCTAACCGACAACGAACTCCTGTTTGCCCACAACGAAAAACAGCGGATGCGTCCGGCGTCGACCGAAAAAATTGTGACAGCCGTGGCCGCCCTTTATCATTTAGGGGCCGACTATCAGTTCAGCACCGACCTCTACGTGCAGGAACTGGGCGGCGGTAAGGCCCGGGTGTGGATTCGTGGCGGCTACGACCCACTGTTCGATGCCTCCGACCTCGAAGCCATGGTGCAGCAGCTGAAGCGTTTGGGTGTGAAAAGTATCGACGGTGCAGTACGCCTTGATGTGAGCATGAAGGACAGCAAACAATGGGGCTGGGGTTGGTGTTGGGACGATGATGAAGTGCCTCTCACCCCCTTGCTTTACCGCAACAAAGACGAGTTCGTGAGCCGCCTGACCACGGCACTTAACAGCAGCGGACTGGCGTGGAACGGATTTACGAAACTCGAAAAAGTGCCGGCCGAGGTGTCCTGCGTGTGTCGGCGTTCGCACCCCATTGACGGTGTGCTGCACCCCATGATGAAGGACAGCGACAATTCGATGGCCGAATCTCTGTTCTATCAGTTGGCTGCAGCAAGCAAACAGGACGGTGCCGGACGCAAACAGGCCGTTCGGCGCATTCATACGGTGGTTGAAGCCACGGGGCTGAATCCCGACGATTACCAGTTTGCCGATGGTTCGGGCCTTTCGCTCTACAATTACCTGAGTGCCGAATTACTCGGCCGGTTGCTGGCTTTTGCCTATCGCAACCCCGACATCTACGACCCCCTGCTTCATTCGTTGCCCATAGCCGGTACCGACGGCACACTGCGTCGCCGCATGCAGCAAACCGAGGCGGCAGGCAATGTGCGAGCCAAAACGGGCAGCGTCGAAGGAGTGAGTTCGCTGGCAGGTTATTGCACAGCTCCCAATGGGCACACACTGTGTTTCAGCATACTGAATCAGGGTGTGTCGCGTTTGTCGATGGGGCGCCGTTTTCAAGACAAAGTGTGCGAAGTGCTTTGCACGGAGTAGTGCGCAGCATGAATTTCAGGTTTGTCTTGAAAAGCAAAAAAACGTTGCATTTCTGCTGAATATGCGCATATTTAAAAGAAAATGAACATTTCTTACAAAAAGATGCTTGAATTATTTGCATAATAGAAAATAGTAAGTACCTTTGCCAAACAGACAACCAAAATTACTTGGCACAATGCATTTGCTTCTTGACCTAACCAAAATAACACAAATGCAGCATGCCACTTTTCATTTTGTCTGATATTCCAAGTATAAATACACAATTATATAATAGAAGTTTTACTAAAACCTACTGTGTTATGAATAAACTTTTACTCACACTTGCTGCTGCCGGTATGTTGACCACTGCAGCTACAGCTCAGGTTTCTCCCTTGTCGATGACTGCCCAGCGTATGGTTCCCAGCCATCGTCAAATTACTGCCAAGGCTCTTCAGCCCAACAAGGCTTTGCAATTTGATGCTTCGGGTATGAAGCAACTTCATAGCTTGTCGCTCAACCGCGATTTGCGCATTGACGATGCCAAGCGTTCGCACAAGGAACTCAGCTATCAGGTAAATGGTGACGAGGCCACCCAATGTTATACTGGTCAACTTCAACTTGGTGCCGTTCCCGGACTCACTGGTTATGGTTTCTATCAAACTTATTTTCAGGATATGATTTCGCGCTTGAAGGGTAACACCATCAGCGAAATTCAGTTTGTTGCTGCCGAAGGTAGCTACCGCAATGTTCACGTGGTAATTCTTGAAGCAGACCCTGTTAAAGGCGAAGTGGCTGTGGTTTGGGAGTCTGAACCACTCAACAACATCAAGACCATTCAGGGAGAAAAGATAAATGTTAACCAAATTCCTTGCGATTACGAAATTACTGGCGAAGAAAAAATGTTGATGATTGGCTGGTTTGCCGAACAGGTGTCGAATCCTACCATTTTGAACGCAGTGGGTTACCTTGACAACACCCAGCAGGGCTATGGCTTTAGCTTCTTCGGTATTGTTAACGGAGAATTGCGGTTGGGTCAGTCAATTGCTGATGCCGGTTGGTCGATTGATGGCGCAACTAGAGTTGTTATGGCTTCGCACATTGTGGTTAAGACGCAGGGTAACTCTACCATCAAGGACAACGATATGATGGCTGTTAGCAGCGGTGTGGTTCGCGCTAACGTAGCTGGTAAGGGTGGCGACGTACAGGTGAACATGACCAATATGGGCTTGGATCCCATATCTTCATTTGAATACCAGTTCGAATGCGATGGTGAAACCAAGACGAACAAGTTCGAATTCGAAAAACCCATGCCTTTCTATAGCGTAGGTACTTTCAACCTACAAGCCGCTGTGGGTAAGGCCGCAGGTTCCAAAGAAGGTAAATTTACCATCACAAAGGTAAACACCGTAGCCGATGAGTATGCCGACAACAAAGATAACGAATTGGCCTACAACGTCGTAATGATGGAAAAGGGTTACAAGCGTACCCCCGTTATCGAAGAGTTTACCAGCGTAGGTTGTGGCTACTGCCCCTTCGGTGCTGCCGGTATGAAGCGTTTGCACGACACTTACGGCGACGAAGTGGTGCTGATTGCCGCTCACAGCCACATGAGTCAGCAGTTGCAAGATCCCATGCATGATGCAGAATATGCAAAGATGGGCATTAACTCATTCCCCACTGCGCTCATTAACCGCCAATATCAGGGTCACCCTTATTTCGACGCTGTTCCTACGGCTGAAAAAATTGCAACTTCAGACGTTTGCGAGGCCGACATGACGATTAAAGTAGGTGCTGCTCCTGCCAACAAACTGGTGAAGACCATTGATGTAACGACTACCCTCAATTTCGACTTCGACGTGAAGGCTGGCGACTATAGCATGGTTTATGCACTGACCGAAGATGGCATTACGGGTGTACGACAGCTCACTTATCTGCCTGGCATGGTTGACCAGAATATGGAAGTGAATCCCGGCTATACTCGCGATCAGATTATTGAAGCCATGGCCGAAGGCGATCCCTATTTGATTGAAGTGTTGAAAGACGGTAAGAAAGATGGCAGTGGTAACTATTGGTCAGAACCCACGTACGATCACGTATCTCGCGGTGTAACCAACGCCGATGGCCAACATCCCGACAACCTGCCTGCTGCCACCAAGAACACTCCGATTGAAGTGAAGGCTAAGGTAAACATCCCCGCTACGGTGAAGGATAGAAAGAACCTCAAGGTGGTTGCCATGTTGATCGATAACAAGACGGGTATTGTTGTAACCGGTCGTCAGGCTGCTCCCAGCACCACTTCAACTCCTTCAGCTATCGAAGAAGTAGGTGCAGACGCTGCACAAATCAGTGTGGCTGATGGTGCTTTCGTTGTAAAGGCCAACAAGGCTGAAGCCGCAGTTTACAGCCTCGATGGCAAACTCGTTAGCAGCGCCACTGTTGAAGGCGAAGCCTCTCTGCCTACTTTCGGCAAGGGTGTATTCGTAATCACCGTGAAGGCTGACGGCAAGGTTTACTCTCAGAAAGCTACTTTCTAATTCAGTAGCGTAAATCGCCGACAGAATAACTGCAAGTTTTAGTGCGCAGTTATTTAAAATACAAATCTGCATTCCGTTTGAAAAAGCGGGATGCAGATTTTTTTGTAAGTATGCGTAATATTCAAGTGAAAAACCACATTGACTCCCTTTCACGCATTACGTTCCCATATTGTATGGCATAATTAGTGAGCAGTTTCGCATCTGTTGGGTAACCCATCAGTTGGGCTTCAACTTCCTTCCGTATTTGTTACGTTCGTCCCGATTTTAATAAGAATCCTAATAAAGTTAAATACTTAAAGTCCATTTCTGCGTTCATTGCAGCGTGAAGCCCATAGGCGATACTCTGATTTTGAGTTTCTTCTGAAAACGCTGATTATCAGTAATTCCGAGATTGTTGAAACAAGCTCGGAACTAATTCGAACAAGCTCGGAACTAATTCGAACAAGCTCGGAACTAATTCGAACAAGCTCGGAACTAAATTCAAGCATCGCGGAGTAAATGTCTTTTCCTGATTTAGCTAGACAGTTTTTTCTTTTATAACCGTTATCAGT
>ERZ791610.1285-NODE-1285-length-10203-cov-2.730981_pt1 | contig 10203 bp, 9 predicted proteins | sample MGYA00510061_ERZ791610 | MGnify/ENA primary metagenome ERZ791610 (study PRJEB30046, sample SAMN00791922) | human gut metagenome | study: EMG produced TPA metagenomics assembly of the A metagenome-wide association study of gut microbiota in type 2... | reverse complement strand
GCTCTCCCAGCTGAGCTATGCTCCCACATGCCTTTGTCGCTCTATCGAAGTTCTGTTGAATTTCGAATATCTCTCAGCGACAGATATTATCATACTACAACTTGTTCCAAATGTCAACACTTTTTTGAAATTTTTTTCATTTTTATGAGTGACATCACAAACATTTGCGACAAGGCATTTAAAAATCTTTATTCTTGGCTGTTTTTCTCTGCAATCAGCTTTTCAAGGTCATCCTTTGTAAAGACATATTTCTTATTGCAGAAGTGGCAGGTTGCAACGGCAACACCCTGTTCATTGACCATAGAACGGATATCATCATCGCTGAGGGTACAAAAATAATTTTCAAGCTTTTCTTTTGAACAACCGCAAACATACTTAACAGGATTTTCATCAAGCACTTCCACCTCAAAGCCTTTGAGGGCTGTTTTGCAGATATCAAGAATACTCATACCCTTTGCAAGCATAGTTGTAACGGGTTCAAGCTCTGCAATATTCTTTTCAAGCTTGTCGATAACAGTATCGTCTGCACCCGGAAGAAGCTGAATAAGCAATCCGCCTGCAAGCAAAACCTCGCCGTCCTCTTTGTCAATCAGCACACCCAAGGCACAAACTGTAGGAATCTGTTCGCTTGTTGCGTAGTAGTTTGCAATATCCTCGGCAATTTCACCGCTGACAAGCTCAACCTGACCTATGTACGGATCACCTGAACCGTAGTCACGCATAACATTTAGCATGCCTGTTCTGCCGACTGCTTTTGCAACATTGATTTTGCCGTTTTCGTAATATTCCGTCGGGCAGTCTGCATTGCCGACATAGCCCTTTACATTGCCGCTGCTGTCGCCGACTGCAATAACGGGACCGAGTTCACCGTCACCCATTACACGAAGGTTGACTGACGCATCTTTCTGTTTGAGCATATCGCCCATAATTGAGGTTGCACACAAAAGTCTGCCGAGTGCGGCTGTGGCACTGCGTGAAAGATGGTGAATCTTCCTTGCGGTAAAAACTATGTCAGAGGCATCAACGCAAGCCGCCATAATCGCACCGTCAGATGTAATACAACGAATTATTTTATCCATATCGGTTATCCTTTCGATTCATTAAACTCTTTGTTGCGTGATTTTTTCATCCTTGCAACATAAATTGCCCTCTGTTCATCCGCTTTCGGGCTTTCAAAGGTAAGGTCGCCGTAAACAGCCTCTACTTCAAAACCTGCATCCGTGAGCATTTTTCTGATTTCATCATCTGTATAGGCTCTTTCCGAAAAGCTTTCGGACGAACGATAATACACATCGTTTTCTTCCTCAAAGAAATCAAGGTCGATTTTTACCTTGTTATCATCTTCGGGAGTGTTTTGCCATACGCAGAAAACGCTGTCGTTTTCATACACAAAGGTATTATCCGCAAGAACATTTTTATGCTTGTACACCGTGTTGACATCAAAAATAAACAGACCGTCATCGTCCATGAAAAGTCCCACACGGTCAAATGTTTTTGCAACATCTTCAATTTTTGTAAGATGATTTATGCTGTCGAGAGTACAAACACAGGTATTTATTGTACCATACAAGTCAATACTCTGCATCTTCTGCCTTAAAAACAGGATATCAAGCCCTTCTTCGGAGGCACTTTGCATCGCCTCGCTGAGCATTTCCATACTGTAATCAATTCCGAAAACATCCACTCCCCGCTTTTTCAAAAGTCGGGTAAGAGTTCCCGTTCCGCAGGCAAGGTCAAGCGTTATGCCCATATCATGGCCGAAACTTTCGGCAAGCTTCAAAATATAGTCACAGCGTTTTTCATAGCAGGCGTCCTGCATAAGTCCGTCATAAAATCGGGCAAATGACAAATAGCTCGGCATTACTCTTTTTCTCCATTTTTAATTCGGTCAAGCACAAGCGTGTAGCCGTATGTATCGTTGTCGAACAACGCTCTTTTCACTCGGCTGATAGTTGCGGTTGACGCACCTGTTTCCTTAACAATTTCGGTATATACTTTTTTTTCGGTAAGCATTTTTGCAACAACAAGGCGCTGTGACATGGCTTTAAGCTCTGCACTTGTGCATAAATCTTCAAAAAAGCGATAGCAATCTTCCTCGTTTTCAAGAGAAAGAATTGCCTTGAATAAATAGTCGGTAGAATCATTTTTCAGCTTTGAATTCAAAACCGTTTCCTCCTTAATTTTGTTTTCGTAAATTTTACGAGCAATATGTTTTCATACACTAAAATTTTAACACACAAAAGTACGAAAGTAAAGTAAAAACTGCTTTTTCGTCTTTTTTTACGAAATTTGCCTGTGATTTTTTACACATAAATTTATGCAAACACAAAACAGCTGTCCGACTGAACAGCTGTTTTGCACTTACGGTTAAATGTTTTTCTTTATAGTATCGAGAGCGCCTTTTTCAATACGGCTGACCTGTGCCTGTGAAATTCCTATTTCAGCCGCAACCTCCATCTGAGTTTTGCCACGGAAAAACCTCATTGAAAGAATCCGCTTTTCCCTGTCCGAAAGATTTGCAATCGCCTCTTTTACGGCAATTTCTTCAAGCCATGTTGAATCGTCATTCTTATCGCCTATCTGATCCATTACATATATAGTATCGTTTCCGTCCGAAAACACGGGTTCATAAAGCGACACCGGCTCGACAATTGCCTCAAGCGCCAGCACCACCTGTTCTTTCGGCATCTCCATAATTTTGGCGATTTCTTCAACAGTCGGCTCACGGTTATTTTCATTTGTGAGCTGTTCTTTTATCTGCATTGCACGGTAAGCCGTGTCCCTCATTGAGCGTGAAACCCTGACTGCGTTGTTGTCACGCAGAAACCGTCTGATTTCACCGATTATCATAGGCACTCCGTAGGTGCTGAATCTTACATCAAGCGTCGGATTAAAATTGTCAATCGCCTTGATAAGCCCGATTACACCCACCTGAAACAAATCGTCGGGATTTTCGCCCCTGTTTGTAAATCTTTGAATTACGGACAGCACAAGCCGCAAATTTCCGTTAATCATCTTGTCTCTTGCCTTTTTCTTTTCGGCAGGAGAACCGTTTTTGATTATATTAAGCAGTTCCCGTTTTTCGCTTTCTTTGAGCAGTTTAAGCTGTGATGTGTTTACTCCGCAGATTTCAACTTTTCCGTATTGCAAAGAATTACCCCCGAATCTGAATTTTAATCGGTTTTGTCTTTACAATAGTTATTGACGGTTTTATTGTTTTTATACTTTGAGTAACTTTTTAAAAAAGTTTTCTAAACCTTAAAATTGTATGTTGACAATGGTACAATCAAATGGTACAATTTAAGTGTAGAATTAGCTATGTTATACAAATTCGCATATAAATCATTAAAAGGAGGACGGCTATGTTTACAATTGATTTCACAAGCCGTGTGCCGATTTACGAGCAGATTTGCAACAATGTAATCAGACTTGCATCGGCGGGTGTGTTCAAATCGGGTGACAGACTGCCGCCTGTACGAACGGTTGCAAAAGAAATCGGAGTAAACCCGAATACCGTTGCAAAGGCATACCGCACGCTTGAAATTGACGGCTACATTTACTCAACTGTCGGCAGAGGAACATTTATGACCGACAAGCTGACAAAAGACACGGCATACAGAGATATGGCTCTGAAAGCATTCAGAGAAGCCACCAAAAATGCAGAACTGTACAGCGTTCCCCGCCAACAGCTTATTGACATTATTGACGCCATATACGAAGGAGGCGGTAAGAATGATTGAGGTTAATCACATAACAAAAAGGTTCGGTAAGGTAACTGCCGTTGATGATTTTACGCTCGACATAAACCGAGGCTCCGTACTCGGCATTGTCGGAAGCAACGGCGGCGGAAAATCAACACTTCTGAGAATTTTGTCAGGTGTGTTTGATGCTGACAGCGGTGAAGTTAAAATTAACGGTCAGAACATTTATAACAATCCGTCTGTTAAGGGCGAATGTTTTTTTATTCCCGATTTTCCGTATTTTTCAAACAGTGCAACACTCGAAAACACGGCATATCTATACCGCAGTCTTTACCCGAATTGGAACGAGAACGCTTTCAGACAATTTTGCTCCGTGTTTCCTATTGACCCTGATGCAAAAATAATTGATATGTCAAAAGGTATGCAAAGACAGGCGGCTTTGATATTGGCGATTTCAACCTGTCCGAGATATCTTTTGCTTGATGAAATTTTTGACGGACTAGATCCGGTTGTCCGCCGTCTTGTTAAGAAAATTCTCATTGACAATGTTTCCGCAAACGATATGACCGTTGTCATTGCATCACACAATCTGCGTGAGCTTGAAGAATTGTGCGACAGAATCTGCCTTATCCACAAGGGCAAGTTGCTTCTTGAGCGTGAAATTGACGAAATCAAGCTTGGACTCCGCAAGGTTCAGGTTGCGTTCACGGAAGTTCCCGACAATTCGTTCTTTGAAGAAATCAATGTTATCAATTTGTGGAGAAACGGAAATATATTCAACCTTACAATCAGAGGAACGGAAGATGAGTTTATGCCAAAGCTTGAGGAGCGTAAACCTCTTTACATTTCAGCCGTTCCGATGACATTGGAGGAAATTTTTATAAGTGAAATGGGGGCAGCAGGTTATGACGCAGAAAACATCATTTAAAAGCAGAATGAAACAGGCATTTTCATTCTTCCGCAGTGACCTGAGAGCCTGTACTCCGTTGCTTGTGGTATTCGGACTTATCTCGGCTGTAACGGTTGTAATCTGCTACACAATATGCGTTGTGCTTGGCGATGATATGACCTTTACAGGTGCGTTGTTAAGCCTTAACTTTCTGGGAGTTACGAACTCAGGCACAGGCATAATCGAGATTTTCCAGTATTCATCGGCAAACCTCATTTATCTTATTTCAATAATATTTACAATCATTTACACGGTGCGAATTTATTCGTATCTGCACAATAAACGCAAGGCTGATTTGTACGGTTCTCTGCCGATTGGAAGGTCAACGCTGTTTGTCACAAAAACAGCGTCGGCATACCTCATGTCAATTATCCCGACATTATTTTTCCTCGGAGTTATTTCAATTATCACAGTCTGCACGGGAAATTCCGTAATAAGCGAGCTTAGTTCGATGTTCCTCAAAATATGCCTCGGAACACTTGCATCAATCTCGTTTTTCGGTCTTATTGCAATTTGTTGCGGAACAATGCTCAACTCCGTGCTTATGTTCATTGCGGTTTGCGTGGCTTATCCGCTTTCCGCAATCTTCATCAAAGGCATTGTTGTGGGTTGTTTTGACGGCTTTTATGTCGGCATTTTCAAAGACAGCATTATCATGAACGCACTCAATCCGCTTGCCGCATATGACGGAATCAACATTATTTACTGGCTGATTTTCTCGGTTGTATGCATTGTTCTCGGTGCTTTCCTTGCAAAAAAGAGAAAGGCGGAAAGAGCACAGTCGGCATTTGCATTCCACCTTCCGTGCTACATAATCAAGGTGCTTGTTTCATTCCTTGCAGGCATGTTCCTCGGTGTGCTTTTCGGCTCGGTAAATGTTCTGGGCGGATATGCAGGTTTTGTTTTCGGATTTATTCTTGCAAGCGTTCCCGTTTACATAATCGTTCATCTTATTTTGTACAGAGGCTTTTCAAAGCTTATCAAAACTTCGATTCCGCTCGGCGCATTGATTGTTTTCAGCTGTGTAGGCGTTGCACTCTGCTGTTTTGACGCATTCGGCTACAATGAGTATGTACCTAAGGTTCAGGATGTGAAGAGTGCAGGATTTTTCAAGGAAGGCTCAAATTTTCAGGAATCAGGAGAAATTACAAATAACAGTCTGAGAAAAATGGCTGATGATATTACCGATGAGGACACAATCACATTCATCACGGAATCACATTACAAGCTTGTTGACAAGCGTAATTATTCTGTACAAAACAAGTTCAAAAACACTTGGATTTCAATGTTCACGGACAATTTCCTGAAAGCATTCAGCAAGGATCTTTCAAGTCCGTACTGCGGTTATGCATACCGCCTTAAAAACGGTCACATTGTAACAAGGGCATACAATGAAATAAACGCTTTTTACGAAACAAATTATGTTTCGGAATACGAGGATAAAACCTCTGAAATTACCGATTCAAAGGGTTATATAAAAAGTTACAGTCCGATTGCAAAGGCAGATTTCCATGATGTAAGCGATTTTACGATTTTCGGATTTAACGGCAAAGAAACCGAGAAAACACATCCTGATTTCATCGTTAATTACCTTACTTCAGCAACAACAGACGGCAGTGAAGATTCAACAATATCGTCCAAAGATGCATACGAACGAATCAAAACCGCTTTTCTAAAGGATATTGACAATTGCAGTGACGAGGAATTTAAAAAGGTTGTAAAATACAAAGATGTCAGCTCGTATTCAGCATATCCCGACTACTCAAATTACAGCTATCTCAAAGAGCTTGTTCCCGATGCAGTATGCGTAATCGGAATTATGACGGGTACAGACACCCGTTACGGTATGTCTTCCTATTATCCTGCTCAATCCATGGCAAACAGTTCGGGTATATTCACCGAAACGGCATATGTTATTCCGAAGAGCTTTACAAATACAGTTGAAGTTTTGCAGGAGCTTGGTATGATTGACAAAAAGCTGTATGTCAAATCAAACGACAGTTATTACGCATCCGAAAAAACATCATATGACGATTACTACAATTACGATTATGATGAAGATACGGACAGCTATGTTTACAATTAATAATGATAGGTAATACCCAAAGAAAGCAGGATTTTAAATGGAACTTTACAACGGGCGACCAATCGACTTAACAGGCAGAGAAGACCGTGAAATCAGAGTATATGACCTTCTCGACAACCTTGGAATTGAATATCAGCGAACCGACCACGGACACGCTGACACAATGGAGGCTTGCAACGAGATTGACGCTGTGCTTGATGTGCTGATTTGCAAGAATCTTTTTCTGTGCAACAGGCAGAAAACCGACTTCTATCTTCTTATGATGCCGGGTGACAAACCTTTTAAAACAAAGGAGCTGTCAAAGCAAATCGGAAGTGCAAGACTTTCGTTTGCAACTCCCGATTTTATGCTCGAATTTCTCGACATCAAGCCGGGTGCGGTGAGCGTTATGGGGCTTATGAATGACAAGGACAACCGAGTAAGACTTCTTGTTGACGAGGATGTTCTCAAAGGCGAATATGTCGGCTGTCATCCGTGTGTAAACACCTCAAGTTTAAAAATTAAAACAGCCGATGTTTTCGGAAAGTATCTTGATGCGGTTCACCACACCGCAACAACCGTAAAGCTTATCGGTGAAGATTAAGTGTAGAAATCATTAAAGTATTAAACGGCAACGGGATAAATTTTTCCGTTGCCGTTTCGTTTTTTACAGAACATAACTGCCCCCGAACCTTTGAAAGATTCGGGGGCAGTCGTCTGAATATTAAGAAAAATGAGTGTCAATTATTTGATTTACTTTTCAAACTTTTTTCTGTAAGAAAGAAACAATGCACCGCCTGCAATAACAGCAGATAATATGAATAACATTGTTGTAATCGGACTGCCTGTCTGAACAGTACCGTTGCCGCCTGTTGCAGATTTTGTTACTGTATCCTTTGTTGCAGTATCTTTTGTTGAAGAAATATCTTTTGAAGGAACTCCGTTTGCATAGTAGTTAACCTTGAATGTACCTGTAACCTCTGTTGAATACTCTTCATCTTCAGGAAGATTGAGCCATTCGTTTACATCACCCATAACATAAACTTCAAGATTTGTCATTGTGACATCGGGGCGAGCATCAACAGAACTTATATATACCATATCTTCCTCTGTGCCGTCAAAAGTCTTTGTGTAAGTTTTGCCTGTAATTTTGTCCTTTACAGTAACTTCAAGACCTTTAAATTCGGGATAGAAATATGTTTCATCGTAGTATTTCTTGCTTTCGGGACTTCCGTCATACGGCATATCAGCCTCATAGAAGAAATCAGTATCAGCCTTTGTGTAGTTCACCTTTTCGGGAGCCTTTACGGAAACAACCTCATAACGCTCATCAAGCTGAGGTACATCCGGCCATATGTTTTTAAAGTTGATTTTATAGCTTGTCTGTGCATCCTGATATGATACATTTACAGTATACTCTCTGTAAATCATACCGTAAAGCTTTGAGCTTAATTCACTAACAATTTTTTTAAACTCATCCTCGGTCATATCTTCTGTAAAATCAGGCATATTTTTCTCAGATTCAATCAATGCCTTAATTACTTCGCCGTAATTAAACGGATCAGCAAGCTCAGCTTTGCAGTCCTTAGCATCAACCTTTTCGGTTGTACCGTCACTGTAAACAGCTTCAATTTCCATACCTGTAAGGTCAAGTTTGAGTTCAAGATTGAACTGACTGAAATACTTGATTAGGCTTTCTTCTGTTGCATTTTCGTCTGCGATTTTTGATAAATCAATATCAGGTTCAATCACATCCTCTGATGTGTATGTAAGCTTGTCGGGGAGCTTTGTAATTTTAAGCTCAGTTACCTTTTTTGCCTCATCGGGTGACGCTGTGTCATCTGTCTGCGCAAACGCTGTGAATACGCATGAAAATGCAAGCATCAAAACGATTGCAAGAGATAATACTCTTTTCATAAATTTTCCCTCCTGAAAACTAAAAATCATTGTATGATAAAAGCATATACAATTACAACATCATTGTACCACACTGTTTTACAAAAATCAACTGTTTCAACAAATAATTGTCGCAAAAATTCTTCACTTGCTGTTTTTTATGAATTTTTTATATAGTATATTATTGCATTTGAGATTTAATTATAATTATTCAAATAAATTTGTATTTATTGCAAATTTTCTATTGTAAAATTCTGTCATTGCTGATATAATTGTAGGTAGAATTAAAAGATTACCGAATACCCGAAAATCGGCATAAAATCTACCCAGCAAATATGGTGATTAAATTGAAAATTCTGCTTAATCCAGACAAAGAAATTGTAAAAGAAGTTCGCAAACAGCTTATACGCACGGGCGGTTATTGTCCGTATATGTTAATCAGAAGCCCTGCAACACTGTGTATGTGTGAGGATTTCAGGGCAAAAATTGCTGATCCCGAATTTGAGGGATACTGCCATTGCCTGATGTATTATAAACAAAAATAGAATTTTATACATAACAAAATAACAAAAATCGGAACAGCCGTGATTGGGTTTACGGCTGTTCCGATTTTTTAGGCAGAAAAACTCAATCGAGTGAAGTAAATCTGAACTTAAATGTTATAATCCCGTTTTCAAATTCGGCTTTATATTTGAATCCATGCATTTCAAGGGCGGATTTTACTATTGAAAGTCCTATTCCGCTGCCGCTCTTATTATCTCCCTTTGCGGCTCTGAAATAAGGTTGCCACAATTTTGAGAGATTTTCCCTGTCAAATGACGAGCATTGATTGCTGATTGACAATACATCATCCGAAACATTAATTGTGATATCCGAACCGTAATCGGAATATTTTTCGGCATTGTCAATCAGATTTTCAAGCACCGTTTTAAGCATGGCAGGGTCTGCTTTGATTTTTGCCTTTGAGTTGTAAATAAAAATAATTTCGTGTTCTGTGTGAACATAATAATTTTCAAGAATTTTCTCAATGAACGGCTTAAAGTCAAAAACTTCACAATTCAGCTTTAATGCGGGCGAATCAAATCGTGACAAATCGAGCATTCTGTGAATAAGAATGTCCATTTCCTCGGTCTGTTGCTGAATGATTTCTATGTTGTGAAGTTTCTTTTCGGTATCTTCCTCATTTTTAAGATTTTCCGCAAAACCGCCTATGACAAACAAGGGGGTTTTGAGATTGTGCGCAATTGCATTTGTCATTTCAAGACGGGTTTCCTCCTGTGCGGTTCGCCTTTTAAAATCCTTCCACGAGAAAATTTCAACCGTAATCACCACCGCCATTATCGTAAACGCAACGGCAAATACCGTTATAAACTTCCATAGGCAATCATTGAGTAAATCTATTTCTTTTAAAGAAACAATCAAATAAGACCCCTGTACTACTTTATATACATAGTCACTGTCATTGGGATCACTTATCAAGCGATTCTCTTTGTTGTAATAGTAATCACTGCACAATAAATAACATTTAAAAATCCCGTCATTTACAACAGCAGGTGATTCGTAAATATCAATATAAGATAAGGCGTTATCTT
>ERZ791610.1268-NODE-1268-length-10359-cov-2.669158_pt1 | contig 10359 bp, 8 predicted proteins | sample MGYA00510061_ERZ791610 | MGnify/ENA primary metagenome ERZ791610 (study PRJEB30046, sample SAMN00791922) | human gut metagenome | study: EMG produced TPA metagenomics assembly of the A metagenome-wide association study of gut microbiota in type 2... | reverse complement strand
GTAAACCGTTATCTTCTCGATGAGACGCCTTACCAGTGCTTCGCTGTATTCCGTAATCGCCTCTGTCTGCTCATCTAGGAAATTGTCGAGATCTTCGAGACGCTCCTGGAGTTCCTGCTGCTTGGCTGCGGTAGTCATCAAATCCTGATGTTCTTCTCTAAGGTCGATGATCTCTGCGCCAATGCTATCAATCAAGGCATCATCATGTCCGGCTTCGAGGAGTTCCTTCTGCTTCTCCTTTATCTTCTCGTCGATTTCTGCGATGGCATCCGCAACTCCGCCATCAAGAACGGCTTTGATATTCTCCTTCAGAGCTGGTATGATATCCGCTTTTCTAGACCAGGCATCGTTAATCGCTGTGAGGACCGCAGCATGCAAGTCTTCCTCTCTCAGCGTTCTGGCCGGGCAGTCAATTCCACTGTCCTTCTTCAGAACTCTGCTAACGCATCGCCATACCGTTGACTTGCAGCCTCGGTTGTTCCACTTGATCCTGCGATAGATGTCTCCACAGTGACCACAGAACACGATACTGGAAAGTGCGTACCTGCTGCTATAAATTCTCGTCTTCCCATCCGGCGTGATGTTTGCTCTTCTGGCTATCTCTGCCTGGACTCGAAGGAAGATATCCTTAGCTATAATGGCCTCGTGGCTGCCTTCAACATAGTACTTCGGCAGGTTTCCCTTATTCGTTGCTCGCTTCTTATCCAAGATGCTCACCGTGTAAGTCTTCTGCAGAAGCGCATCACCGATGTACTTCTCGTTGGTAAGTATCTGCTTGATGTTGCTCTCGTACCATTTGTCATGCTTGGCGCCGTTCTGTATGCCATCCGCTTCCAGGCTACGCTTGATCTGCAGGAAGCTAGCTCCCTCAAGGTATTCTGCGTAAATGCGTCTGACCACCGCTGCCTCTTCCGGAACAATGACTAGCTTTCCGTCCTCATCCTTGGTGTATCCCAGGAACCAGTTATGGTTGATCTGTACCTTGCCTTGCTGGTTACGGAACTGAATACCGAGTCTTACGTTTGCTGATAAGGACTCTGACTCCTGCTGGGCAAGTGCCGCCATGATTGTCATAAGCACCTCACCCTTGGCATCCAGCGTATTGATGTTTTCCTTTTCGAAGAACACGGCGATGTTTAATTCCTTGAGCTGTCTTGTATACTTCAGGCAATCTACCGTGTTTCGGGAAAATCGGCTGATAGACTTCGTAATGATCATGTCAATCTTGCCTGCTTTGCAATCGTCGATCATGCGGTTAAAGGCTTCTCGCTTTGAGGTGTTGGTACCGGAAATACCATCGTCTGCATATACACCGGCGAGTGTCCAATCTGGCTTGCCCTCAATGAATGAAGTGTAATGTGCCACCTGAACCTCGTAACTGGATTCCTGTTCATCAAACTCAGTGGATACTCGGCAATAAGCTGCAACTCTGGTCTTCTGAACCTGCTCAGTCGCTTTCTGCGTTCCAACCTTTCTACGGGCTGGAAGCTATCGAAATCCCTTTGATTTCAGGCCAATTTATTATTTTTCACGTGACAGCAGTACTACCGTCTCATCTGTACTCTCGTTGTCCCAATCCACGCCTAATACATTTCTGCCATTCATATATATAGGAAATTTAAACCGGAGACCTTTTAATATTCTGCCATCCTTTTGCTCTTCCTCATAGATAAACACATCCGACAGGAAGCTCTTTAAAAATGTCTTCTTTTCCAGATCTGTAAATTTATCATACAGCTTATCAAAGAATAAAAGGAACTGGTAAACATTATCTTCTGAGATTTTGTCCTGCCTGATATTATATAGTCTTGTTTCGACTTCTCCCATGGCATCCTCAATATCAGTGATTTCATCATATAGCTTGTCCAAACGTTCCTGCATGTCATTATATTTTTTGTCATAATTCTTATCGGATACAGATAAATGATCCATCTGGTCAGCAAGCCTGTTTTTTGCCCCGGTTGTCTGGCTCAGTCTATCTTTTAATCCATCATATTCCTTGTCAAGCTCCGAAGTATCAATGCTGCTTCCTATCTGCTTACGGATTTCCTGCTCAAACTTTGGGTTCTTTACAAATTTACGGATAATTTCCTCAACTGCCGCATTGATTCTGTCCTCATTCCACTGTCTTTTATAAGTACAGCGGTGTCCGTCCACAAGCTTCCTGTGTTTGCAGGCATAATAGAAATAATCCTTGTAATAGCCTCCGTCCGGATGCTTCTTACGATTCACATTGCCATACATACCGCTTCCACATACAGGGCACTTAATAATCCCTGATAAAATATGTTCATGCTCAAGACTATGTGTTTTTACCTGTAAAACACCTGTCTCCTGCCGCTTTCTGTGTGCCTGGTTCCACATTTCTTCTGATATAATTGCCTCATGGACTCCATCACTTAGCAAGTAATCCTTTTGTTTTACGATATGATATTCATTCCTTGTTCCCGGAATCTTCTCATTTTTTCTTCTGCCAAATGCAAGCTTACCGCAATATATCGGATTGTCCAGCACACCTTTGACGAATGATGTAGAAAAACCTTCAATTGTGTTATTCTGGCGAAGCTTTTTCTTATAACCACTGTTATTTAAAAATGCAGCTATCGCAGCCATTCCCATCGTTGTATTGACGAATTTATCATATATAATACGGATAATCTCTGCTTCATCTTCTGCAATGATAAGTTCACCATTTACCAGCTGATAGCCATATGGCGCAAATCCGCCGTTCCATCTGCCTTCTCTCGCTTTCTGTCTGCGGCCTTCCATTGTCTGGACAAGGATATTCTCACGTTCTATCTCTGCAACCGCAGATAACACAGATATCATCAGCTTCCCGACATCCTTAGAGCTGTCAATCCCATCCTCTACACAGATAAGATTAACTCCATAATCCTGCATTTTCTGCAATGACGATAAAACATCTGCAGCATTTCTTCCAAATCGTGACAGCTTAAATACCAGCACATAATCAACATTGTCTTTGCCACTTTCTACATCCGCAAGCATCCGCTTAAACTGTGGTCTGCCTTCCACACTTTTGCCAGATTTACCCTCATCAGAATATTCCCCGACGATAGACATTTCCTGATACTCTGCGTATTTTCTAAGCTTGTCCTTCTGTGCATCAAGACTGTAACCATCTACCTGCATGGAAGTGGAAACTCTTGTATATATGTAACATTTCTGCTGTTTTTTCATCAGATGTTATCTCCTTTTTACTTCCTTGGAAACCTCTTTAATGCTTTCAAGATATGCTTTTTCGACTGGTGTCAAAGTAATCTCCTGATATTTTCTGTATTCTGACTTTGCTTTCTCCAACGCCTGTTTATGACTTACAGAACCGGAACCAGTTAAAAGCTTTCTGTTTCCTGATGACAAAACACTATCCAATTGCTTTACATAATCATCCATGTACATAGGTTTATGTTCAATTGCATTAATTTCAGCCAGATCAAAATAACCTGAAACAAGATTGTTTAATACTTTGAGTTCATTTTCTTCAAGATAATTCTTTGCAATTCCTATATCCTTTAATGCTGGTAATTCTCCGGCAAATGAAGTAAGTCCCATAAATGGCTTTTCTGCATCTGCCCGCTGATATATAACCTCTGCCGCAGTATGACCATGAGCTGCATAGTGAAGTTTATTCTGAACAATTTTAAAGAATCTAACAGACTCTTCGCTATGAGGATTATAATCTACACTCGTAGCATACAAATCAAGAACCTGACGATACAAGACCTTTTCTGAAGATCTGATATCCCTGATTCTATCCAGTAACTCTTTCCAGTAATTTCCTCCACCATTTCCTTTCAAACGCTCGTCATCTATCGTAAATCCCTTAATCATATATTCTTTTAGCCGCTTTGTTGCCCACTGCCTGAATCTTGTTGCAATCACTGATTTAATTCGGTATCCAAGAGAGATAATCATATCAAGATTATAATAAGGAATCTGCCTTGTCACCTCACGATTTCCTTCTTTTCGAACCTGTCGGAAATTCCGACAGGTTGAAATTTCGTCTAATTCACCCTCCTCATAAATATGCTTAATATGTTCTACTACATTTGTTCGAGAAGTTTGGAATAATTCTGACATCTGCTGTTGTGTCAGCCATACTGTATCATCTTCTATTTTAACTTCTATATTTGTCTGCCCATCATCAGTCTGATATATAAGTATTTCCCCATATTCATCGGTTCCAATTTTATCTGCCATAAGCACCTCTCCAATCCATTACTTCTTAGTTATAAAATGTGAACGCATGCGTTCACTATTGTCCCAACAAAATTTTATCATTCTTCCAACTGCTGTTCAACCAAAACTATTTCCAGTATACAGTGCAAAATAAAAGAGACTCCACTCACCATGAATGAAGCCTCCTCAAAATACTTATCTGTCAAAAATCAATTTCTCCCACGGTTCATATCCAGCCATGTAGCCGAATTCTTCCTCATTCCTGAAGTCTTCAAGAAGATATTTTACCACCTTATATGTTCCCTCTACATCCTTCCCTGCACATACAATATCAAGCATTGGCGCAGCCTGCCAGATAAGCATGTTACAATTCGGATATTCCTTTATAAGTCTCAATGCCCATTCATAAGTCTTTTCATAGCCTTCTTCTGAAAACATCTTGTCCATCTTCCTGATAATTTCTTCGATTTCAGTATCTGAAAGTTTTTCATGAAAAGATAGTGATGTATCAAGCGAAATATCAAGCAGTCTCGCAATTGGTGCCAGCAGTTCAATATCTGGCTTGGAATTACTATTCTCCCATTTGTTTACAGCCGGTGTCGTCACACCTAATCTGTTTGCCATCTCCTCCTGCGTCATGCCAGCTTCTTTTCTATATTTTTTTATAACAACGCCTATATCCATTTGCTTTATCTCCTAAAAAATTCAAAAGCTTTTGTATACTCAACATATCAGATTCATATAGATTGCACAATTGAACAGTGTTTAATTTTTATTCAATTTAATTAACCATCAGGAAATGTTGCATGATTAATCTGCTGTTTTGGTTGCTTTGATACTTCTTAAGTTGACGGCTAGATACGCATTAGAGATGTCTCCATCGAAATATTCTCCTACAATCTCCATATCCTGAAATTCTGCGTATTTCCTAAGCTTGTCCTTCTGTGCATCCTAGCTGTAACCGTCAACCTGAATACGTTCACGCCTCTCTAGTGCGGTAAAATCAAGGTTGGATTTTTCAACAGCGTGGCAATCACCGGGGCATATTTAGATATTCCATAATCCAATACGATAAATCGATCATGAAATATACCGCCTGTCTTTTTCATTGACAAATTTACTGTTGGGTACTCCTTGCAGAAATCTATAAATTCTATGTTGTGAAGTTTATTATTTCCAACATTATCACTGAATAAAATAATAGCTACTCCGGCCGGAGAATTCTTAAGGTGTACCAGCGTCCTTAAGCCAATATAATTGTCAACGACATATATTGACGACTTTGCCTGCTTATAAATGGACTCATATACCTCATCTGCACTACTGAATTTTGCGTTAAACATGAGCCACTTGTCATCATCATCTGAAACAAAGCTATTCATCATATCAGCCAACTCAGATTTTGTCACAATATCCTTCAAGCCTTCTGCAACATCTGAAATCTGCTTTTCAAGAGATATCATATCTGAGTTGATTTTGTTAATTTCTATTCTGTTGTTAGCAGTCTCCATGCTTAACTGAAGTATTTCCCTCTGACCTATTAAATCACGATTTTCTAATATGTAATCTTTCATTTTCTTAAAGGTTCTTATTAATGCCTTGCTCTGCTTAACAGCCAACGGTCCTTTCAAGACAGTCATCAGCATATATAATCCTTGCTCTGTAAATACATGAGGATTATATCTGCTCTTACTGTTAAGATTTGCGGTCAAAAAAATCGTCCGCAATTCTCATATGACCATTTTACTGACGTCAGTAAAATGGTCTATTCCTCTTTTTCCCTCAGTTTGTCATAATACGCTTTATACCTATAAATCGTCCTCTCACTGACATTGTTCCGCTTCGCAATTTCTACCATTGTCATGCCGCTCTCAAACCCAACAACAAAATCATTATAAATTGCCATCCACTTGGCGTTATGTTTCTGACGACCGCTTAACTTACGATTTCTGTAATACTCCAATTCCTCCCGAAGTTCTGCATTCTCTTTTTCCAGCTCCTCAATTCTTTTTAATGCCTCTTCAAGTGTTACAGTTTTCTCCATTACCCTGTCCTCCGTTCATGTCATTTTCGTTTTGTCTATATTATAAATATCTATGTTGCTTTAGTCAATCCGATTATGTCATGTTTCATCATTTTTTTACAATAGCTTTCATACAATCGAAATACCGCTGGTATCGTTTACAGGCTAAACTTCTCCAAAAGCAATCAGCTTGTATGTTTTTTATCCAATCACGTAAAATCCATTTTCTTTTTATTGCCGGTCCATATTTTAAGATCAGTGCTGTCACAACATCCACACATCTCTCAAATGCTGCATTCTCTTTTGCATCATCATAATATTTCTTTCTCATTTGTCCGCCCCTTTCTGTGCTTAAATTGCTTTGGCAGCCAATTATCGTTATCTGCTTTCAACAAGTCATACACATATATCTTATTCGGCTTTCCTAATCCCTGATGGCTTCGATAAATCAGATTATGTACCTCCAGTTCCTTCAGCATCTTGTTAATTTTCTTATTTCCCAGATGCAACAGCTTCATCATTTCTTTGATTGTAAAAATGATAAATGTAGCTCCATATTCATCTCGCCATGCATCACCATTACACTCCGATAAGCAACGCCGATCCAACAAAATCATATAAAGTGCCTTTGCCTCATTCGTTATACTTCTAAATTGATCATCTTTAAATAATCGTTTCGGTAATCTGTAAAACTTATCATCATATTTTGTATTTCCCATTTTTCCTGATCCTCCATATACTTTAAAGTTCTTTCGTCATTAACAGCCTTTTGTGCTCAATTCTTGCATAGAATTCAACTCTCGTTACATAAATATCGCTAATTGGCAAGCAGTGCATTTGTACGTACAAAATGCCTTTTTAGCTTGTTGGTGTACGCCCCCAATCCCCCAAAACCATGAAAATGACTTTTCATGGAGCTGCGCCTTCCGGCTTTTTTCATACTGATACATTTACAACATTCCATAATTTTTGTACTCCTTTCCGATTCATTGTATGAAACTATTTTCTCAAAATTTTTATACGAATCCGGTATATCCAAGATGCTGGAAAAATATCCTCTTTATGATTTTTTCCAATATTCTGGATAAGACATGAATTCGAATTCACTTTATTCTGCACCAATATCATGGTAGTCTATCTATATCTGTGAAACGAGGAATGTACTATGCACACAAGGCTTACCATACCGGAACGGCTGAAAGATTTGAGAGTCGCAGAAAAAAGAATGTCATTGCAGGAATTGTCTGATGCTACCGACATCCCAAGTTCCACACTCGGCAACTATGAGAAAGATGAAAATGTAGATATGTCACTTGGCAATCTACTGACACTTGCAGACTTTTATCAAGTAAGCACCGATTATCTTCTTTGCCGAACCGAACTACGTGAACATACAAATAAGTCAGTATCCGAACTGCATCTCAATGATGATGCAGTTCAAATACTGACTGATGAAAAATATAATCCACGGTTATTATCAGAATTACTCTCTCATGAAAACTTCCACAAATTCATGACTGACCTGGAAATCTATATTGATGGTTTTAATGATAAAGGCATTCAGATAGCAAATGCTTTTCTTGATGTGATGAGATATAAACTGAACGAACTCGGTGCCGACTCCACCGATGCTTTTGCAAAAATATTTGATACTTCTCACATAGAGACAGAACAGTATTACCTAAACATCCTGTTGGAAGACTTAAAACCAATCGTCTCTGACCTAAGAAATACCCATATGAAAGACAGCAACACAGCCAGCGATATTGACTATCAAAGCATGGTCAAAAATATCATTGATGATTTTACTTCTCCGACTCAGATTGCTACAGAGGATACTCCAGAAGCCTCTAATGATGCTTATATTAACGGTCTCCTCCTTTTGTTCTGCAAAAATTTGGAAATGAAAATCACCCAGCTTTCTGTCGAAGAGAAACAGACCTTAAAAGAAATATTTTCACGTTCCAAGCCGGCAAAGGAACATCGGAAACTGAGAAGACGAAATCCGAAGTTATAAGATTTAAATTATCCATTTTCAAAGCAAGCCACAAAGGACTATTTCCTTTGTGGCTTGTTGTAACTGACTATTTCCCGTATAATATTTAGGAATTCTGTTCCTTAAATAACATAATATTGACCACGTTTTTTTGTCGCTTATCTTGCTTTATGAACCTATTTCGACTTGATTACTCTCTATTTTATTTTCCTCAACCACATTTAATAACCAATCCAAATAACGATAGGCCACTCCTCTCGAAAGAACATCATGAAAAAACTGATTTCCATAGTTTCTCAAGCACCCATAGCATGAAGTTTCCTCTGTGCATCCGCAATTACCGTTAACCTTTTCCTTTGCCTTGGCAATTACCATTTCAAGGTTTTCGTAGACATGTTTTACAAATCCAGATCCCCCTGGAGTATCATCATATAATACAATCTGACATTTTCCAGTAACGCATCCGCTTATATCACTTCTATTAATATCTAAAGCCGCACTGGCACCTTCAAGTAATGCATATAAAACAGATAAATATTGATCCTTGTTTTCCAATGAACCTGACATCGGCTGTTCAATCAAATGGTTTGGTAAATTGATTTTCAAAATATCTGTTGAAAACTGATGTCCCAATGATACTCTCTGTAACATTTTATTCGGACAATTTCTGCCATATTTATTGTTATGCCCTTTCTTTGGGATCTTATCGACCTCAGTCGTGAATCCACACTCAGGGCAAACATATAATCCTGCTCCATTGGTTCCCTGATTTAGCACAAATAACTTTCCACCTGGAGAATACTTTGCAGAAACTTCTTTTCCATAAAAAATCAATATCCTGCTTTTAACCTCGCGCTGCTGACTTTCCGTAAGATCCGTATCACTCCAAAACTGTGTCTGTGTAGCATAATAAGCTTTTGGTCTCGTTTCCCCCACTTGCTTAGGAGATTCTTTATAAGAAGTAGAAAATCCAAATAGCGGAATAATAAACTTTCGTGCTTTCATTTTAGCCTGACAAGTTGGACAAAGTTCAATATCGTCACTAATATCAATAGTAACTTCTGTCATTTTTGTCTTTGGAGGATAAATACGCTTACAATTCTGGCATTCATAATACACATATGTTGGCCAACTTTTATCAGGTATAGTATTAACAGCATAACTCTTCCACTGTTTTCCATTAGCCACAATCTGTGCCGGTGGAGCAAATTCACTGATTGCCATTCTTAAATCTCTGGATAGATCAAGCTTTTCGGCTTCTCTGTTTTTATTGTTAATAATATTCAGTGAAACAGTATCAATAGGAAATCCATACTTTGGTAATACCCCCTTTGCACTCAGAAAATTGATAGAACCTTCGTCATTTAACGTCGATATTAGTTTTGTTACTGTTCTAGCTTTTCCAAGTTCGTAATCTGTGCTATTAGCATTTATGCCTTTCTTCATTTCAAGCAAACCCGCTATATCATTTTCTCTTTCTTTTATTGCTATATTCAGTTTACTATCTTCTCCAATTAATTCATCTACAAATCCCCAATTGTCTACATTAAGCTGTTTCAAAATCTGAGGAGTAAAAACCTTATATATGGTATCCAACAATGATTGCGGTTTAGATTCTAAATACTTTTTCAGTTCTACACTCATATTATCCTTTTTATCAAAATCAACAATTCTTTTTGCTTTTCCTGTAAAGAATTCTGGATATTCTTTAAAGAACCCTGCTACCACAATGGAATTCAAATGACGTAATGCAATTTTTTCGTTGTTTACCTCCAGAACTGGCGCATTTATCTTTCCTGCTATTATTTCTGGTGGATCTTGATAAAAAGTCATATCATGACTATTCCTGCGCGCAAAAGTTACAGAAAATGCTGCTGATGATGTTCGTAGCCCTGCGCGACCCGCTCGCTGAATATAATTAGATGTTTCTGGTGGCACATTTCTCTGGAATGTAGCCTCAAGTTCACCTACATCAACCCCCATTTCAAATGTTGTCGAACAACTAAGAACATTAATTGCTCCCTGTTCAAATTTTTCTTGATACTGCCGAGCTGTTTCCGAAGATAATTGTGCAGTGTGTTCCCTGGCTACCATCGGTATAAATTGCTTTCCAGTATACAGACTTTCATAATAACTTCCT
>ERZ791610.1257-NODE-1257-length-10417-cov-1.883131_pt1 | contig 10417 bp, 8 predicted proteins | sample MGYA00510061_ERZ791610 | MGnify/ENA primary metagenome ERZ791610 (study PRJEB30046, sample SAMN00791922) | human gut metagenome | study: EMG produced TPA metagenomics assembly of the A metagenome-wide association study of gut microbiota in type 2... | reverse complement strand
ATCGAGAACCATGATAAAAGAAATTAAGGCTAATGCAAACTCTCACTTAGCGAGCCGGCCCGGTCGCAACTGCGGGCGCGGATCATTTAATCGGCGGAATTCTGCACCGAACCTGACGTCGAAAACAACTTAACTCCAACGATCGATCTTATAATAACATGGCTACGACTCATACTCTCAAAGCCGAAACGCGCACTACCATCGGTTCCGGCAAGCTGAACCAACTTCGCAAGTCCGGTCTTGTCCCGGCCGTGGTGTACGGTGTCGGATGCGACAATGTCAATATTCAGGTGAATGCCCGCGAATTTGCCCAGATGCTTTCCGAAGCTTCTTCCGCCCATTTCCTGGTTGACCTTCAGATTGACGGTACATCCAAGCTCTCTCTTCTGCAGGAAGTTCAGCACAACGCTCTTACCGGCGAAGACATGCACATCGACTTCCTTGCCGTGAATGATAATACGGACATCAATTCCGTTGTTCCGATCGTCCTTGTCGGCGAAGCTGCCGGAGCTGCCCAAGGTGGCCTTCTCGACCAAACGATGCACGAATTGCACATCCACTGTAAAGTGAAGGATTTGCCCGAAGTGATCGAAGTAGACGTGACTTCCCTGGCTCTTGGCGGGGTTCTCCGTCTTGCCGATGTCAAACTGCCTAAGGGTGTGACTACTCCCGTTCATGGTGATACCCCTGTTGCCGTTGTGGAAGCTCCTGCCGGTAGTGAGGAAGAAGAAACTCCGGCTCCGGCCGCCGAATAAATCGGAAATATTCCAATTTTACAAGCCTGGGACTGTTTTTACAGTTCCAGGCTTTTTCTTGTGGCGTCATGACGGTTTTTTTGTATAGTAGTCTATCACAAACTACCAAAATTATCATCTACGCTATGAAACGTTTCGTCCTGCCAACACTTCTCCTTGCGACACCTCTGGTTTTTGCCGATGAAATCCACATGGTGGACGGTACTGTTTACAAGGATTGTACCATTGAATTGGAAACACCCAAGGAAGTATCATTTGTGGTCCCCATTAGTAAAACCATCAAGGATACCAAGACGGTGGCCCGTGATCAGATCAAGGAAATTATCAAAAGTACGCCTGACGAGCTTGAACTGAGTAAGCTTGAACGCCGTTACGACCAGCCGGACTCCTTGACTCCCGATGTCGTCAAGGAAGGCAAGGAAGCCTTGGACAAGTTTGTCGAAAAATACCCCAAGTCTAAGAAATTAGAAGAAGCCAAGGCGTTGCAAAGCAAACTGGGAGATATTCTCAAGAAGAATGAAGAAGCTGCAGCCAAGGCGGCAGCCGAAGCCAAGGCCAACGAACCGACTGAGGAGGAAATGCTCCGATTCCGTTACGACATCGAGGCCAATCGTCTCCTGGATTCTATGAAGGCTCATGTCAAGGCTCAGGATCCCTATGCCGCCATGCAGGTTTTTGACAACCTGAAGCAGAAGTATGCCGGATCGAAGGCTTTTGTGGAAGCTTATCCGGTAGCTGCCCAGATTGCCAAGCAAATGAAGGTGAATCTGGCCAAGATGATCAAGGAAGGTGAAGCCCGCAAGGATGCCGAAGATAAAAAGGAACGCGCACAGGATGCAAAGGCCAGAACTCTGACTACGGAACAGAAAGAAGCCTACCAGAAGAAGAGATCCCTCAAACGCGCCAAAGATGCGGAAAACAAGAAGAAGTACATGGAGTTTGCCACTAAGCTTCGTGAAAAACGCATCCGCTGGTTCAAACCGGTACCGACTTATCTTCCTTCTCTCGAAGATTTGCTTCGCGTAGCGACGGCCGATGCCGACTCTCTTGGAATGGATTTGGCTGAAACCATGCCGGAAGCCGGCAAGGCTACGGATGCTTTCAAGGCTGCCTGGGAAAACGTCGATAACAAGCAGTTTACCGAGGCTAGTGAACAGCTTTCCATCATCCGCAGTACTCGTGTGGATAAGGAATACATTGAAGCTCTTGAAGATGTTATTGTTGCCGGCAAGCAGAAAGAACGCGACGACGCTCGTGCCGCCCGCGAAGCCGAAGCCAAGAAGAGGCTTGAAGAACGCCGCAAACAAATTGAAGAACGCCGTAAAAAGAGCAGTCAGCTTAAACAACTTGAAGAGCAGTTCAAGAACAAGAAAGATGGCAAGAAAGGGGAAGAACCTGCTCCTGCCAAGGCTGATGATGCCAAGAAGGATTGATCCGTCAAAGCTCTTGCGGAAACTTTCCGCCTTTCATTTCATGGACATATTTCCCGGATTCCCGGGGGATATGTCCGTTTCCGCTTTTATTGGAGAAGAATATGGTATAAGAAACCCTCATGAGACAGGACGCACGCAAAAGGACGACGGGAGAAACCGATATTGCCCTGGAAGTGAATCTTGATGGAACCGGATGCGGGGCCATTGCTACGGGACACGCCTTTTTTGATCACATGCTCAATCTAGTGGCTCGCCATTCATTGATGGATCTCAAGATCGATGCCCGGGGAGATTTGGATGTCGATGCGCACCATACCGTCGAGGATGTAGCGATTGTCCTCGGCGACTGTATTCGCACGGCTCTGGGTGATAAGAAGGGTATTGTCCGTTATGGATGTGCCTACATACCCATGGACGAAACTCTTTGCCGCGTCGTGATCGATTTGAGCAACCGTCCTTACCTTTCCTTCCGCATCCCCGAAACAGGTCTTCCGGATGCCCCTAACTTTCCGTTGACGCTGTGTGAAGAATTTTGCAGAGCATTCGCCAATAACCTTCGCTGCAATCTGCATGTCGAAGTGTTTTACGGCAGGGATGGACACCACATTGCGGAATCCGTCTTCAAGGGCATTGCCCGTGCCTTGCGGGAAGCCGTGTCCGTCGATCCTAGGACGCGCGACCTTGTTCCGTCCACCAAGGGAACCTTGTAAAGAATCCTTCTATGAAACTCGGCGTTATCGATTATGGAGCGGGCAATCTCAGAAGTGTTTGCAATAGCTTCCGGGCTGCAGGTTATGAAGGTTCCCTGATCCGGTCGGAAGACGACATGGCGGGACTGACCCACTTGGTTCTGCCCGGTGTCGGGGCTTTTGGAGATTGCATGGAGAAACTCCATGCACAGGGACTGGTTACTCCTATTCGTACGTGGATTGAGCAGGACAAGCCTTTCCTCGGTATTTGCATCGGGTATCAGGTTTTATTCGAATCCGGTGAAGAAACGCCGGGAGTGGCCGGACTGGGCATCTTCAAAGGACAGGTGGTACGCTTCCCGGAAATGGGGCTCAAGGTTCCTCACATGGGGTGGAACAGTGTTCAACTGTGCGACAAGCGGGATCCTTTGTGGCGAGGTATGGGAGATAATCCCTATTTCTATTACGTCCACTCTTATTATCCTTGTCCCGAAGATCACGACCTGATTGCCGCGACAACGACATACGGCATTCCCTTTGCCTCCGCAATTCGCTGCGGACGTTTGACGGCTACCCAATTCCATCCGGAGAAGAGCCAGCGCCTCGGCATGCTGCTGCTCAAAAACTTCATGAACCTTTGAGCGTTATCCTCTCTTTTTCCCGTCCGGGACGTCAGGAAAAGGCGGAAAGGATAACGTTATGAATATCTTCCGGGCGGACGATATCCGGAGTGCCTGGAGGTGCGATGCAGAGCGGCCTGTCCGGTTCATCGACCAGATCACTGCCGTGGGAACCGCGTACTAAGTTGCCGTTCAAAGGAATAACTTCCAGAAGAGCACGGAATCCCAGCTTTTTTTTCAAGAGGAATGAACCGATATTGAGTTTCGGGCAATGCAGGGAGGGATCCAGGAATAATTCGGCGGGATCATACCCCGGTTTCCGGTGGATATCCACACAACGGGCAAAGTCCGGGGCGTGGATATCGTCGTCCCAGTAATAGTAGGAAAACCATGCGTCCGCCTCGGCAACGGCTACGAGATCGGCATGGCGTTCGGCTGTGACTTGTGGAAGAGCATCCGGATTTACTTGGCGAATGTCGGCGATGCCGGACGTCTCTTTCAACAGACGGATGACCTCCTCCTTCAGTGATTTGTCATTGATGTAAATGTGGGCGGTTTGATGGTCGGCAATGGCGAAAACGTGTGAGGCTCCGCAGTCCAGCATGTCGCGGTTCATTTCGTTCCTGACGGTGATCCAGCCTTTCTTGCGGAACAGGCGGTTCAGGGCGATATCCCGGCGAACGGGGGAGAGCCCGTATTCGCTGAGAACGATGGGGATGACTCCCCGGGTTTCGTAAAATTCGATCAGGTCGGCGGCCAGATTGTCCGCTTCTCTGATGGCTGGACGGGCCTCGGGAGTATCGGGCCCAAAGCGTTGCAAGTCGTAGTCCAGATGGGGGAGATAAACCAGGCTCAAGTCGGGCTTGTAGCGGTTCTCCGTCCAGATGGCTGCCTCGGAGATCCATTTCGAAGAAGGCAATCCTGCCGCCGGTCCCCAGAAGAAGGGGAAGGGGAAACGGCCCAGATCCTTCTGGACGTCTTCCCTCAAGTTCATGGGCGTTGTATAGATATCGAACACTTTGCGCCCATCGGCGGGATACATCGGACGCGGCGTCATGCTCCAGTTGACGTCCGAGTACATGTTATACCACCAGAACAACTTGGCACAGGTGAAATTTTCTCCGAATTTCCGGCGAAGGGTTTCCCATATTTTTTCACCTTGCACCAGTTTGTCGGACTGCTTCCAGAACTGCACTTCGCACATGGTGCGGTGGTACCATCCATTGCCCGTGATTCCGTGTTGCTCCGGAGAGAGACCTGTCAAATATGTGCTTTGCGCTGTGCAGGTAACGGCGGGAAAGGAAGGACGGAAGGAACTCGTTTTCTTCGTGGCGGCCCAGGCGGACAATCGGGGCATGCCGGGCAGAATACGCCGGGAGAGACCGACCAGATCGATAACGGCAACGCGAGGACGGGATGAATCCATGTCAGGAATATGAGGCACGAATGCCTCTTGAGTCCACCTTTCAATTTGTAATATCGCGAAAATGAGTCATCATAACCGGCATGCAACGTCATGATAATCGCCAGACGGACCAGCTCCGTCCCGTCTCCTTCGTTCCCGGCATCGCCCCGAATGCCACGGCATCCGTTCTCGTTTCCTTCGGCAATACGAAAGTGATTTGTGCCGTGACTATTGAGGACGATGTTCCCCGCTGGATGAAGATTCAGAAGGTCGAGGGAGGATGGCTGACCGCTGAATACTCCATGCTTCCTTATTCGACGCTTGATCGCAAGAAGCGTGACATTAGTTCCGGCAAGCTTGACGGCAGATCCAGCGAGATCCAGCGCCTGATCGGCCGTTCCCTGCGTGCAGCCGTTGATCTTGTTAAGATCGGACAGCGCACGATCTGGATCGACTGCGATGTTTTACAGGCGGATGGCGGAACTCGTACGGCTTCCATTACAGGGGCTTCCGTTGCTTTGTCCATTGCTCTGAACAAACTTGTCGCTGACGGTAAACTGCCGGAAAATCCCATGAAACGGCTCGTTTCCGCTATTTCCGTAGGTATGCTGGAAGGTACCCCTCTGCTGGATCTCTGCTATGTAGAAGACAAGGATGCCGACGTTGATATGAACCTCGTCATGACTGATCGCGGCGAATTTGTGGAAATCCAGGGATCCGGTGAAGAAGCTGTCTTCACGGAAGAAGAAATGGAAGCTCTTCTCAAGCTGGGACGTCAAGGGATCCGGGAATTGACAGAATTGCAAAGGAAAGCGATAGCAGAGGCGGATCGCCCCGATCCTGAGGCGCTCGCTTCGTTGAAGGATTGTTTTTCGCCTCGTGCGTGATTTTGATAAGAATTGACTTGTCTAAGCGAAGAAATCTTTGTAGCGTAAATGAAATGATTGATGGGTCTTCTCCATGAAGATCCGCACATGAAAACATTCCTTACTAATCCCATGAAAAACACACTCAATACGAGAACCAAGCGGCAGGGTTTCACCTTGATCGAATTGCTCGTTGTGATTGCCATTATCGCTGCGTTGGCATCCGTGTCCTACGGCCCGATCCTCAATCAGCTGAATAAGGGTGACCAGAACATGGCATTGCAGAACATGAAGCAGATCGGTGTCGGTCTCAGTGACTTCTCCAATGACTATGGTGCATATCCCGACGATGAAACGGCAGCCCTGATTCAGGAACGCCAGCCGGATCTCAACTATGGCCCGATGACGGGTGAGTATTCCAACGACTACCTCCGCCAGCTCTTTACCAAGATGGATTCCGAAAAGAACTTCTACTGCAAGCTTCAGGGGGAAATGGGACGTACTCATGAACCCGATGAAAAGATTGCAAACGGCAAGGGCTTGACCAAGGGGGAATGTGGTTTTGCCTACGTGATGAAGGCTAACAAGACCGGGCTTCCCGTTCCGGATACCCGTACGCCTGTTTTGATGACGCCCGTGTTTGAAGTCGGAGCTACCGGCGACGACGTGACATTCGACTTTGACAGTTTCCGTGGCAATGCTTTTGTCCTTCTGCTTGACCAGTCAGTGAACCGCAAGACAGTTGATGAAACGGGAAGCAAGATCCCCGGCCTTTTCCCGGAAAACAAGAGAAAAGGCACCAGCACCGGTGAGAAGTTCATCGTGCTTGCTCCCGAACTCTAATAAATCAATTATTCATTTATCTCTTAACAAGGGATGCGGCAAAACCATGCCGCATCCCTTGTTTGTTTTTTACTGGAGGGGAAGGAATGAGGGATTATTGAAAATCATGCAAAAATTTATTCCTTCTTGAAAATAAAAACAAACCCATGTAACGATGACGGTATATAGATGATGACAATGCATTCCGGACTCATAGCTTGCTTCTTCTGTGCCTTATGGTTGTTTGTTACCCCCTCTCAGGCCGGTATGGGATGGTTGAGCGATGTGCCGGAGGCCTGTCGGCAGGCAAAAGCGCAGCACAAGGATTTGATGGTGGTGTACAAGGGTAGTAATTGGGAGAAGACGGAGGACAGGGATATTAAGAATATGCTTTCCTGCGAAGCTGTGATGAAGCCTTGGACTGATCAATTTGTCCTGCTGGAGCTTTCCCATCCTCAAGCAGGTCAAGATGACGATGCAACGACTCTTCTCATCCTGGCCGATGAAAATAACAGACCGTATTATGCCTTGAATACGTCATCTTTGAAACAAGGGGCATACTGGATATCGGAGGAAATAGGTTTCTCAAAATTAGTTCGAGAGAAAGTGGCATCCCTCTTTTCAAAACTGCCGGGATTGCAAGGTAATGATCGTTTCCGGCTCATGGGAGAAATTTTGCAAATAGTCAATGACAATGGTAATGCTGTTGACGTGAGTCAACCTTATATTGATTGGGTGAAGGAGCTGAAAGAAAAAGACAAACAGGATGTCAGCGGTTACAAGAAGTATACAAGACAACAAGGGGAGATATTCAATCAGTGGGCTCAATTTCTAGTACAGTCGAATTCGATCAGGATGGATTGCGACGAACAGGGATTGGACGAGAAAACAAAGGATGAAAAGATGAAAGCATTGTGGACGTCAATCGTGAGCGATCCTCAATTGTCTCCTCAGCTGAGATTGCTCGTTTACTGTCTAGTGGGTATTAAAAGCGAACTAGGCGATATTTTTTCTTCAAAAACGGAACAGGATATGATGCCGGTATCTGAAAAAATTGTCAGGAGGATAGAGGAGATCAGTCCCGGTAGCCGGGGTGCTTATCTATTAGGTAAAAAAATCCCTTCCTTCCTGTTGGCTTATGCTATTTTTACTGAGATGGAGGAGATGCTAAAGGCAGGGAAGTATGACGAAATACTTCAGAAATTGGAGGAAGGGGAGAAAAAATTGCCTTGCGATAACAGTATTCAGAGCAATTACATGCTTGTGAGGGGGAAGATCCTTATTATGAAAGGGGAGATGGATGACGGCCTTGCCGCGATAGAAAAAGCGGCGGAGCTGATGGCCTTTTCTGAACGGGGCAGACAGATTGAGGGATATTTGTTCAAATTCCGAGAGAATAGGGAGCTGATTTTGGAGCTTTTGAAAGAAAAACAACAAGGAAATTCTTCAAGAGAACAACAGCTTAAAGAGTTGTTGTTTATTATGCTGAACATGGAATTTATGATACCCTTGTAAGTAAGTCCCGATTAAAGCTGTTCCATCATCGCGAGGGCTTCTCGAAGTTTAGCTGCGGGTTTTGACTTGAGGAGCCGGGGGAATTTGTTGCTCAACAGGATGTAGTCACCGTTGCGCGTCAACATGAGGCGTTGCCCGCTGATTTCCACTTGGGAAATTTGCGCACGGGAGGCCAGGATTTTGATTTTCTGGCAGATGAGAAGATTATCCGTTTCCGGGGGAATGGGACCGAAGCGGTCTCGCCAAGCCCACTCCAGGACGGTGATTTCGTGGATTTCCCGGGCGTTGGAAAGGTCTTTGTAGGCGGCGATGCGGAGACGGGATTCTTCCATGTACCCCATGGGGATGAAGGCTCCTATGTGTTCTGCGTTGCGTTTCCCGGTGTCGGCGAGGCGCGATTCGCTAAAGATGAGGAAGTCCGCCCGAAGGCCGGCATCGATACGGGGCAGGGTTTGCTTGCCCTGGAGTTGTTCGATGGATTGGCGGAGGAGCTGGCAGTAAAGGTCGAAGCCGATGGCGGCGATATGGCCGCTTTGCTGGGTGCCAAGCAGATTGCCGGCGCCACGAATTTCGAGATCGCGCATGGCGACTTTAAAGCCGGAACCCAATTCCGAGTATTGTTTGATAGCGGAAACGCGTTTCCGAGCGTCGTCCGTTGTCAAAGAACTGCGGGGAAGCATGAGATAGGCGTAGGCAAGATGTCCTGAACGTCCGACGCTGCCGCGAAGCTGGTAGAGGTCGGCAAGGCCGAAGAGATCAGCCCGGTCGATGATAATCGTGTTGGCGTTAGGGATGTCGATGCCACTCTCGATGATGGATGTGGCCAGGAGGACATCCGCTTCTCCGTGGACAAAGGTGCGCATGACGTCTTCCAGCTCGTCCTTGGGCATTTGACCGTGGCCGATGACGATGCGGGCTTGTGGAACAAGCTGCAAAAGCTTGTCTCGGAACAATTCAATCGTCTTCACCCGGTTGTGGAGGAAGAAAACCTGGCCGCCGCGTTCAAGTTCCCGGAGGATAGCGGTACGGATAATGCGCTCGTCATAAGGGCAGACGCTGGTTTGGACCGGAAGACGGTTGACGGGCGGAGTCTCGATAGTACTCATATCGCGCGCGCCCATGAGGGCGATGTAAAGCGTGCGGGGAATAGGGGTGGCCGAGAGTGTGAGTACGTCAATTCCACGGAAGAGGTCTTTGAATCTTTCCTTGTGGCGGACTCCGAAACGCTGTTCTTCGTCGATGACGACAAGACCGAGGTTTTTGATGCGGACATCTTCGGAAATAAGGCGGTGAGTACCGATGACGATGTCGACAGAACCGTTGGCGAGTCCGTCGATGATGGTCCTGACGTTTTTGGCCGGGGTGAAGCGGCTGAGCATTTCAATGCGGACGGGGTATTCGCTCATGCGCGAGCGGAAGGAGCGGAGGTGTTGTTCGGCAAGGACGGTTGTCGGAACAAGGACGGCTGCTTGCTTGCCCCCGGTGATGCATTTGAAGGCGGCGCGGATGGCGACTTCCGTTTTACCGAAACCGACGTCGCCGCAGATGAGCCTGTCCATGGCTTTGGCGGATTCCATATCGGCCTTGGTCTGGGAGATTGCCCGGAGTTGATCGGGCGTTTCGCGGTAGGGAAAAGAGTTTTCGAACTCCCACATCCAATGGTTGTCCGGCGGGTGGGCGTAGCCGGTATCGGTGTTGCGCTTTGCCTGGATTTCAAGCAGATGGGCCGCATAGTCGGCAACGGCTTTTTCAGCGGACTTGCGGGCTTTCTGCCACCGGGTGTCGCCGAGTTTGTTGAGATCGGGGGACTTGTTGCCGAGTCCGATATAGCGGCAGACGAGATGGGCCTGGCTGAGTGGAACATGAAGGATGGCATTGTCCTTGTACAGGATCTGCATTTCCTCGTCGCCGGTATCGTCCGATGAGGCGATGCGAATGAATTTGCCGATGCCGTGGGTGGTGTGGACCACAAGGTCTCCAGGGTTGATTTCCCGGAGGGATGCCTGGGACCTGACCTTGCGTGCCTGTTCTTCGCGGTCGGCGCGTTTGCGGGCTGAGGCCGCCTGGTATCTGCCGAAGAGTTCCGAGGAAGAGAGAACGGCGAGACGGGCGGAGGGGACGATGAAACCGTGCGGAAGGTCGCCGCGGAGGAAATCCGCTTCGAGGAGGACGGCGTGCTGGCCGCTGATTTCCCGGAATCGTTCTTCTTCTCCGGCATTGGGGAAGAAGATGGCGACGCTCCAATCCTTCTCCTTCCACTCGGTTAGTTGGCGTGCCGCCAGCTCACGCTTCAATTCCTGCATGACGAAGTC
>ERZ791610.1252-NODE-1252-length-10444-cov-19.880258_pt1 | contig 10444 bp, 11 predicted proteins | sample MGYA00510061_ERZ791610 | MGnify/ENA primary metagenome ERZ791610 (study PRJEB30046, sample SAMN00791922) | human gut metagenome | study: EMG produced TPA metagenomics assembly of the A metagenome-wide association study of gut microbiota in type 2... | reverse complement strand
TTGTATCTATATAAAAATATTGATAACAATAAAATAATTGCAGGGTTTTGGCAGTTTTCATAACTTGACAATGTGTATCAATTAAGAATATATTTAAAGATTACAGTAGTATAACTTTAATTTTAGGATTCGTTGTTTGGAGTGATAATTGAAATACTATTAATGGAATTTATTAAAAAACGAAGATAGTATGTTGAAAATTAACACTCTAAAAGATTATTCCGAAAAATACTGTTTAATTATATATTTAAATCATGCTATGTTACTCGCGGACAGTCATATCACTATGGTAGTCGGGGTTGATGTCCATGTGACGACAGCTCCCCCCTTCAATCCCATCCACCCTTACATAGGTACGGTGATGGACCCCGCCGACTACATACCGTTCCTCGGCACGAACGTAAGCGTGAACGGGCTGAAGCGCGGCGTCTCGGACACCGGCGGCATGATTATCCCCTTGATGCACATCCCGCTTGCCGGTCCTTTCGCCATGGCTTCGATGATCGGGCACGAGAGCATGAACTTCTTCGCCTCGCAGACCGTGTTCTGCGACGGCAGCCGCATGAGTCCGAAGGGTCACATGGTGATGACGTGCAACGACGTGGGCATACCGCTGTCGGCAGGTATAGGCAAGAACAAGGCAGGAAAGACACGGCTCATACCGAGTCTTTTCGCCCCGACCTCCTTTTCCCTCCCTGTCCCCACGGGCAAGCCCATCATGGTGGGCGGCCCCTATGTCCCCGACTGAGGCGGAATGCTGACAGGACTTGCGGCGAGCATAGGGTTCAGTTCCCTGATGAAGCTCGGACGCAAGGGACTTGGCAAGGCACTAAAAACATTCAACCACAAAGTTCTCAAGAATACCAATATACAGAAACGTTTCCCCTCGACGAAGAAGCTGAGCGCATACTTGTGCAGGAACGGCTTCGAGCCTGTGAACCTCGTTAACGGAGTTGTGGTTTACACCCTATTCTTTTTAATAGATTATTTAGCATTTATCATGGAGGGCATGTTATTATCGGATGGAAAGGAAAATTTGTATCTCATAATGTTAATTTAGATAAATCTCCTGTTAATTCAATAGAAAAAGTAGACGGAAAAGTTGTTTTATTTTAACTTAGCAAACTAAAAAATATCTTTCCCTAAATATATTTAAACCTGTTATAAACAACACATTATGAGTATGAATAATCTAAAAGGCTTTGTCTTCTATGTAGATATACTGGGATTTACAGCTTTAACTCAAGATAAAATCCAGCTTACAGAAGACGATTTTAATGTTTGGCAGGTCTCTAAACATTTTCGAACTTTAGGAAATCAGGAATTTGCAGCCAATATTTTGATACTATTTCGTAAAATTTTAACAGACTGTCAAAATAAGTACCCTACAGTGAATTTCACCCAGTTGTCCGATTGCGCTTTCGTTTGGTCTGAAAACATGAAGGATGTCATACTGTCGTGTCATAGTATCATGTGGAATTGTTTGCAGAATGGAATTTTATGTCGTGGTGGAATTGCCTACGGAAATATTATCGAAGACTATGACAGCAAATTAGGACAAATGCTGTTAGGTAATGCCGTAAGCAAGGCTGTCAAATTGGAACAAGCAGGAGCCAAAGGTTGCCGTGTCTTAATGGATCAGGAAGTTCCGATATCTTTAAATAAATACGACTCATCTTTTTATAAGAAAATTCATCGGTTGTTTCAACCTTTTGAAAATCCTTTAGATTACCAAGTCTATGACGAATTCAAATGGTATTACTCTTATAGTCTGAAAGATTTAAATACAACTAAAGGTATAATTCAAGCAACAATCGAAAGATTATGCCTTGCTGCAAAGTTGCAATTTCATCCTAGATTTAATTGGAATGTCCAAACTCCGAACGGTAGTATCCATGTAAAATCATCCATGCGATTTACTTCAGCAAATGAACAGAATGTTTTAAAAATTGACCACCCCTTTCAATGGATAGACTTAGTAGATTTAAAGATACGAACAGAAACAAATTATAAACGTATCGCCAAAAAAATTCAAGATGAAACTTCATCTTATACCATTGACAAAGAAGGACTCATAAAGTTCCCCGTTCCAGCGGATTTATAATCATAAGTGGTTGATAGTATATGGAGATAAGCAAGATGCCAATCTTTATAAATCTGCGATTGGTTGTTGAATTAATAAAAGAACTTTGAAATAGAAAAAGTATAATCAAGCTGTCCAAGAATTCTTATCTAAAACATAGCATAATGTGTGTAAACAGGATATAAGTTTTTGGACAGCCTACTATCCTTATTAGAAAATAACACACCAAGACTGTACAAAGCATTATCCCACATCATTCAACTCATGGTCCAAATCAAACCTCAACACATAAAAGATACCATTATTCACATAGCCAAAGCATCTGTTCCATTGAGTGATTTTGAATTTTTTAATGCCTTTCTTCCATAGATTATCTGAAAAATAACGCCTGCTTTTCTTATTCTTATTATACGTTTTGTAATCCAATCCTTTATCCGTTGCAATGGCATTCCAATCCAATTCTTCAAATTTGCGGAATGAATCAATAAACTCGTTTTGGTTCTCATTGTCAATAAGGGAAAATCCATAAGTGTCATCTATAAGGCTGAAATCAAGTTTTCCTCCACCGAAATGAGTCGTGATATACTTCTTGAGAGACAATTCCCCCTCCTTTCAAACGAGATGGAAGACAATTGCTTCTCCTTCCATCCATATATTCCCCACCGGAATAGCAACTCCGTCTTTGGTTACAACAACCGGATGCTTCTCATACAAGGAGCGTATAAACGACAGAAGGCAGACCGCACGGGCGGTAGCTTCGGCAACGGAACTGCCGGACACATCCGCTTTATCTGCCGGATAATGCGCATTCGGTTCCTGTTGGGGTGCATCGTCCCAAAACGGATTACAGATAGCACGTGCCAATGTACTCTTGTACCGTTTCGCTTCGTCTATGATACGGGCTTCCGGTGCTGTCAGCAAATCATTGATAGTTCTAAAACATAAGCCTAATAATCATAACTTTTTTAAAACCGGGTTTGTCACTTCCGTTTTTTAAATTACCTTTGTAGTTACTTAGTATAAATGAAACATATTCAATGATTAACAGCATATTATTAACTGATTTTACAGGCTTTGCAAATACCCGGTTTGATTTCACCAAAGGGATAAACGTCCTTATTGGCAAGAATGGTACGGGCAAGACGCACGTTCTCAAATGCTTGGCGGCAACTTTGCAGGCACGCCATGACTTCCTCGGCAAGAACTCAGCTTCCAAGGAACAGTTTGAGTATATCTTGGCGGAAGACATGATATTTTATTTCAAGCCGGATGTCATAGGCAACCTGGTCAACAAGGGAGTGCCTTCAGGCAGGGCGAACATTACAGTCACGATAGACGGCAAACTGTTGCAATACAGCTTCTCATCCGCTTCCAAAACAACTGTAAAATTAGAAACGGACGAAAAGTGGGACGACCGCCACTTTATCTATATTCCCCCACGTGAGATGTTCTCTTTGTTCGAAGGCTTTATCGGTTTGAGCAGTAAACGTGAAATCTCATTTGACCAAACGTATATCAATCTGGCGCACGCGTTGTCACTCCCCATATTGCGTGAGTCGGAAGACAATCCGTTGAAACCGGCAATCGAGTTGCTGGAGCAGGAATTGCAGTTCAAGGTCTTGCAGATGAACGGACGTTTCTATATACAGACAGAAAAAGGGAACATGGAAGCGCACTTGGTGGCGGAAGGACTCCGCAAGCTGGCTTCCATCTTGTACCTCATACTGAATGGGGAAATCAATGCGGACACCATCCTGTTCTGGGACGAGCCCGAAGCCAACCTGAATCCGGCTCTTGTGAAAGTCGTGGCAAAGTTTATCCGTGTGCTTCAGAAATGCGGCTTGCAGATTTTCGTTGCCACTCACGACTACCTGCTTACACATACGCTTTCTCTCTATTCCGAATACAAGGAGCACACGAACATAACCGTCAAGTTCTTCGGCTTGAAAAAGGAAGATAAGGGAATCATGGTAGAGGAAAGCGACACCTTGGCAGGCATACAGAACAATCCGATATTGGAGGAATATGCAGCTTTTTACGATTTGGAACAGCAATTCATCAACAGATATGAGTAATTTTCAGGAAAGCGGTATAAGCTTCAAGTTCAGCTCTCCCCAATGGGCTGTAGTCAAGTACGATGAACATTTGGCACACAAAAAGGTAAGCAATGCCTTGCAACCTACCAAGGCGGTAGACTTCTTGGGCATTCACGATAACAGACAGCTGTTTCTGGTCGAGGTGAAGAATTACAGGGGGCATACGCACGATGCGGAGACTCAGGAAGTTTTTCAGGCAAAAGGCGACGAGTTGATGCGCAGGATTGCAGTCAAAGTCAGGGACACGATTGCTACGGCAACCAATGCGGCACGTTTCTCAACCAACGATGAAGATTTTTTCACCCGGATTAACCGGTTGCTGCTTGACGGGCAGAAAAAGATAGTCATTATTGCCTGTATAGAACTGGATGTGGCAGATGAAAAAGGACATAAGGTTCGTATGAGTATTTGGATGCAAAAACTAAAGCAAAAGTTGTCTTGGTTACATGCCGCTAAAATTTCCATTAATCCGGTTGAAAATATTTCCGATGTATTGCCGGATACGGAAATCTCGTTCTTATAGTCTCCCGTCAGATTCTGGTATCCTTTGCCACCGTTCTTTTATGCTCCCTTTTTATTGCGGATTGATTGCATAGCCTGTTTATGTATTGTTTTCTGAAAAATAAATCCTGTATTTTCCTCTTGTTTAAAAGGAAAAAGATATATTTGCAAAAACAGACCCGTTAATCGGTTTGTTGCCGAACGGAAAGTGTTTGCTCGAATGAAAATAGAATATATTATTGAGGTTGCAGTGATTTTCGGCGAAAAACGGAACTCCGGTACGAAACTTGATGCCTACATTTGCACTGTTAACAAAATGTTTCACTTAAAACCTGTTGATTTATGGACTATATCCAAAAGATTAAGTTGCTGAACGAACTGATGCTCAATGCAACGCCGCAAAATGTAGATTTCACGCCGCAAAATGGCAATTATTGTGTGACGCTGATAGCTACGCGGCCTGTTCACACCTGGGGATATCAAAAACGTAATTTCAAGATTAAGGGACGGTTGGAAGAAGGCAAGACAATCTCTGCCGACTTGATAGCGGAAAATGAAATGCTTTTTGGTGTGGAAGACCTGCCTTACGTGGCTCACGAGGGTGACCGTACCCCTATCTTCAAGATAATTCGTGCTTCCATTTTCTGTGCTTATGCGGGGGTGCAGCTTACGGACCTGCATCGGGGAATGCGGAAGATTGCTTGGTCAGATTATCCTTTCAAAAAATCGGATAAGGAAGAACAGGCAAAAGCGGAAATCAGATTCATGAAAAGGCTGGCATCGGTAATGACTGTTCCGGATCACTGTATGATAGGACGTTCCGTGGTGACCCATCTCACTTCCACCCGTTTGCGGGATGTTATACTGTACAACAAAGAGTACGAACCATCCTTATATGAAAAGATAAAGGATTCCATCGAATCCTTGTCTCACTTCATTCCGGCAAAAGACCATGCCGATAATGTGGTTCCCGATGTATTTGTTTCGCAACAGGATTGGGAAAATCCTCGTGACACTTATGAACATCAGGTTATCATACTCAATGCCAAAAGCAAAAAGAAAGAATTGTTCTGGTGGGATTACCTGAAACTCAATATTTTCCTGAGCGATTTGGAGTATTATTTCGGCTACTATATTTTGATGAACCGCTGGCAGATTCCGATGATCCAAAAGTGGATTGCCGAATACCGTGAAAAAGGTTTCTTCGAGTCCCAGCGTGCGAAAGATTATCTTCTGTTCTATTTGAAAGCCGGAGAAAAAACACCGGTTCGTGTTTTAAACTCACAGGGGGTGCAGGTTAAGATGAAGATACCTTCAAGATAAGCCGGTAACATAATGTTTCTCATAGGGAAAAGCGGATTATGTATATTTCATAGGCATTTCTTTGCCGATAGAATGCATAATTGGCCTTTCCCTTTGTTTTTATGGTATATATTTATACTTTTGCCGTAAAAAATACCATCCGGTCGGTATTTTTTAGGGATATGGTGGAACAGGGATAGAATCCGGTTGCCGGAAGATGGAATAACAAAGACATAGAGGAACATCTCTGTTTTGAAATTCCACTTTCTGTTTGGGTTCCTCTATGCCGAACAAACCGACTAATCGGCTTATTTGAAAACAAATATAGCCAAAATTATGATGGTACAGGAAATTATGGATAAAAATATGTTGCGATAAGGTATCATGAAAGTGTTTATTGATTTATAAAAGCCTTTGGTTCATTTAGTTTATCTGAAAATGCATACATATTTAATAATATTAAAAACCAAATGTATTTTCATCTAAAAAAACTACTTTTGTGTGATACTAAAAAAGATTATCATGAAAGGAACAAAAGGTTCAGAAACAAAAGCTTTAATAAGGGAGACTGCATTCAAACAGTTTCTGACAAAAGATTACAGCATGGTCCCCCTAAAGGATATAGAGAAAAGCCTTAATCTGTCAAGAGGCTGTACTTCTTATCATTATCCGACAAAACAGGAATTGTTTATAGATGTCATCAACGTTTATATTTTAGACGTGCAGCGGGTAAAACATGCGTCAGATAATCTGTCAGGTTTGTCTTTATTCGAATACTTCAATCAATATGTTGACAACATTGCAAAAGCAATGGATAGACTTTCTCAGTTTGTCATGCCGGAAGCTAATATTAATGGTACGCGTGCGTATATGAGTCTGATTTTGCAGGCTGAAAAATATTATCCCGGATTTCACCAGATGCTGAGTGAGATTGAAAAAAATGAGATGGCGCAGTTAAGACAGGTTGTTGTCAAAGCACAAAAGGACGGTGAGATACGCAGCTCTTGCAATACAGATTTGCTTGTTCAACAAATCAGATTGATTTTCTTGGGTAAATCATATCAGGATGCATTAAGAAATGGATTGGATGTGAATTCCTTAAGAGAACAATTGTACTTTATATATTTTCTAATTAAAAACAAGTAAGAAAATGAAAAATGATGTTTTTATTACGGGAACATCTTGTTATTTCCCTAATAAACCGGTCTCTAATGAGGACATGGAAGAGTTTTTAGGATTGATTGCAGGAAAACATTCAAGAGTTAAGCCTGTCATCTTAAAGCAGAATGGTATCAAACAACGTTATTATGCACTCACAAAAAGACAGGAAATAACGCATACAAATGCGGAAATGGCGGCTGATTCAATACGGAAGCTGTTACAGGATTCTTCTGTTTCGGAGTCGGATATTGAATTGTTGGCATGTGCAACCTCAAGTCCGGATCAGATGCTTCCGTCCCATGCTTCTATGGTTCACGGATTGCTGAAAAACAAGCCGATGGAAATCTTTTCTGCTTCAGGTATCTGCTTGTCATGCCTTCAGGCATTTAAAACCGCCTTTTGGGGTATTTTATCAGGAGAAAAAAAGAATGCGATATGTAGTACTTCAGAATTGACTTCGGCTACACTGCTTTCAAAGAACTATGATATTGAATATGAAAAATGTGCCGATATAGGAACACAGCCCTATATGGCACTGGAGAAAGATTTTTTGCGTTTTATGTTGAGCGATGGCGCTAGTGCTGTATTGCTTCAGAATCAACCGGGTAAGGAAAAGGCTTTAAAAGTTGAGTGGGTGGAAATGACTTCATTTGCGAATGAATTGCCCACGTGTATGTTTATGGGAGCAGAGAGTAAAGATGACGGGGAGTTGAAAAGCTGGAAATCATTCAGCAGTCAGGAAAGGATAGACCGTTCACTGTTTGTTGTAAAACAAGATGTAAAACTGCTGGGAAACTATGCTGTACGATATTGGGCTAAGCACATTAAGTATTGTCTTGAGAAACATAATGTATTGCCGGATACAATTTCCTATGTTCTTCCTCACGTTTCTTCCATGTTTTTTTATGATAAAATAATAAATGAGCTTGAACAAGTGGGGATTGGAATCGACAAGAGCAAATGGTTCACTAATTTGCCGGAAGTCGGAAATATTGCTTCAGCAGCCATATTTGCGATTCTGGATCAATTCTGGAAGACACATAAGCTCATGCCGGGAGAAAAAATACTGCTGCTTGTCCCTGAAAGCGGACGCTTTTCTTATGGAACAGTGCTATTAAGTGTCGTATAAATTTGGAAATAAACGATAAATAACGTATTTTTGCGCTGTTAAAACGACATAGTATAGTATCATATATCATCTTCCAAACGAAAAGTGGAAAATTTCAAAGAGACAAGATGGAATATGACAGCTTGCGCTATATTAAAATATATAGCACAGGTGCGTCACTTCGTCTCTAGGTATTCCACTACCATGTTTGGATGTTGATTGCGTCTGTGCTATTTTTTATAATATAGGCAGTAGGATGGACCCGAATTTGAAACAGCGGATTATAGAGGAGGCATACAGGTTATTCATCACAAAAGGAATGAAGCAGACCTCATTCTGCGATGTGGCTGTCGCCGTGCATAAATCCAAAGGGGCTGTCATACACTACTTTCCTTCCAAAAAGAAACTGATTGATGCGGTTGTCAGAATGCGTTTTTTCCCCGACTCGCAGATTTCTTGTGAAATGTATTCCTTGGCTGACAAGGATTGGAATGAGTTTTTAAGGCAATACAGGAATCCGATAGAACGGGTGATAAACAGTTTTCCAAAACATCTGAATGGCAATCTCCTGATATGTTATATGCAGTTTGTTTCCTCCGCCCATGAATATATGGACGAATTTCCACAAATGTATCAGCAACTCCTTATCCGGGAACAGGACTTTCTTTCCAATGTGGCTTATGGTCATAAAATAAGTTTGAAGGATGCCAAGGCGTTCAGCAGACAGGCATTGAACACTTCTATTGGTAAGACTTTCTTGGGGATGTTTTCGGAAATTTAGGCCCGCATTCCTTTCCTTTTCCTCCCTTTCAGTTCATTCCGTTGTCTTTTAGGCTGATAAATGATAAAACTTTACTTGCTCGAACCTGTTTTTTTTCATTATTCTTGGAAAAGGCTTATCTTTGCAAAATAAACCGACCGGTCGGTTTATTTTGCAAATAATTTTAATAGAATATAATGAATTAAAAAGTGAATAATTGGAAAGTAGGAATAAATTGTTGAAATCTTTGCGCCTGCAACCGCTTCTTGCCAAAATAGCGGTAGGATATATGGCCAAGATTGTAGTCATAAGTGGTATTGCTTACGTTGGCATCTGCGAATGGAAAGAGACTAAGGCCAGGGAAATGGAAGTACGGATGATTAACCGGAAAAAGCATGAGATAAATGATATATATGTGAAAATGCTCAGGCTTTCTTTCTTCTGTGAAACCTTTATGGAGTGGAGTGAGCAGGATTTTTTATTATTTCAGAAGCGGAGACGGCACATTGACAGCCTGTTGTGTAGCTTGAGGTACTCCTCTTCCGGCTCACATACAGACAGCATCCGTAATTTGTGGAGAGCCAAGGAGCGGTATATGCGGGAAATCATATATTGGGTACACAGGCAGGAGGAAGCCGACCGGGAAATTGCAGCGCAGATTCCGGCCATTGCCAGACAGAGTGAACGGGAAAATGCCCCCAAAGGGGGATTCCTGAAGAGGTTGTTCGCAAAACGCCACAAGGCGGATACTCCTTCTGCCGCATCCATGCTTCATGAACTTAACCGGAGCGTGGTGGGCAGACAGCAGGCGTATGCCCGGAAGCTGGCAGAACGGACGGACAGCTTGGATGGGATGAACAGAAGGCTGAACGTGCAGTTGCGGCAGATGATTGAGAATATGGACGGAACGGTACAAGCGGAATTGAAGAGACAGGAAGAAGAAGTTGCGGAAGCCGGGAAACGGTCATTTGCCACGGTCATCGGTCTGACGGCATTCATGGTTTTGCTGCTGATATGGTCCTATATGATGATACACCGGGATATGATGCGTATAAACCGTTATAAAAAAAGGCTGGAAGGCACAGTCCGTCAGTTGGAGCAGACCGTTCTTGAAAACGAGGAACTGATTGAGGCAAGAAAGAAAATCATACTGGCCGTAACCCATGACTTGCGCGCGCCGCTTGCTTCTATCAGCAGCTATGCGGAATTGCTTTCCACGGAAAGAGAAGTGTCGAAGTGCAGGGAATACAGCCGGAACATACGGCAGGTGGCGGGACACATGTCTTCCATGCTGAATTCCCTGTTGGGATTTTTCCGGTTGGAGAGTGGCGGGGAAAAGGCCGTTCCTGTCCCGTTCAGGTTATGTTCCGTCACCGAGATGTAGATACTAATTGAAAAGTGCGCCAATATTCCAATTGAAAAGTGCTCCACCA
>ERZ791610.1248-NODE-1248-length-10474-cov-31.766292_pt1 | contig 10474 bp, 10 predicted proteins | sample MGYA00510061_ERZ791610 | MGnify/ENA primary metagenome ERZ791610 (study PRJEB30046, sample SAMN00791922) | human gut metagenome | study: EMG produced TPA metagenomics assembly of the A metagenome-wide association study of gut microbiota in type 2... | reverse complement strand
ATGAGATAAAAAAATATATAAGATAATTAGAAAGATACTGATTAGAATTTTTTTCTTTTCAGTATTTTTTTTTGAGAAATAGTAAAAAATAAAGAGTACGTTTTTATACAAAAAAACGTACTTGAAATATATTTTAATCCTGTGTTATATACTTCATAATTACTCTATTTCTTTTTATTTGTCAAGAGTTATATAAAAAAATTTTTTATATACAATATTAAAAAATAGGAGCTAGAAAAAGGAAAAATTCCCTTATTTGTATAAAGGCGAACTTAGATAAATATTAGGTAATATGAAAAAAATAAGGCACTTTACTTAATAAGGGGGATTTAATATGAAAAATTATAGTGACATAGAAAAAAGTATAAAAAGATGGTTAAAAAGAAAAGTAAAGATAACTTTAGGAACTATTGTAGCATTTTTGCTATCTTGCAATTTTATATCAGCTGAATCTCTTGAAGTAACTCAAGGAGATAATGGAGAAATTTTATTTAACGGAGAGATATTTGATGAAGAAACTCATCAATTTGCAGGAAACACTTTTGATGGAAAAACATACACAAATTATAGTCAATTAGAAGGAATTTCATTTTCAGAGAATTTACAAAAAGAGATAAATTTTGTAAATAAAAATCAATTTTTGGAGGGAATTTATAATTTAGCAAGTAATTTATCAAATATAGAAAACCAAGGTTTAGTAAAAAATAGTCTGTATGATGAGACAGCAACTATTATTAATGAAAAAAATATAAAAAATATCGTTAATGATGGGGTTATCTCTATTGAGGATGCAACAGATGTTGCTTTAATTTATAATTTTGGCGGAAAAATAGATAACATTCGTAATAGTGGTTTTTTATATTCATCAGCTCTAGGAATTTATAATATAAATTCTTATATAGAGAAAATAGAAAACTCTGGGCTTTATTTTAATGCAATTTATAGTGAATATGTAAGCCCTACTCAATTTCCTGAATATCCAGATAGATTTAAGAACTCTATTGTTAAAGAGATAGAAAACAAAGGAGAAATATTTAAATTTTCTGATGAAAGTTCGGCATATGCGATTCAATTATCTGGTTCTGAGCCAAGTTATTCTTTTCCAAATGTAGAAAATCAAAAAATAATAAACAAAGGAAAAATAATGGGAATAACAATAGCTGAAAAATATCCAAGTTCGGCAATAATGATTAATGGAAGTTCTAGTAAATTTGAGGATTTAGATAACAGTGGACTCTTATATTCATCAGAAAAAAATTATCAAAGACCTTATACAACAGTATCAGATATTTTAAATGTTAAAAATGAAGGAGTTATTGCAAAAGTAGTTCTTGGAACAGGAAAAGGTAAAGGTGTCGAAGGTTTTAAAACTTTAACAAACTATGGAATTATTTCAGCAGATAACCCAATATTTTATCCACCATCAGCTGGAACTTTTCCTATTCATAAAAATTTAGGACTTTATTTAAGTGAAGAGGGACATATATTAAAGCATAACTTTGTTGGAGCACCATCTCCTGAGGATAGAAATACATATGAAATCTTAGAAAAACAAGAGGAAAAAATAATAGAAAATAATAAAGAAATAGATGTTGTAATTTCAACAGGCGGAGCAAATACTCCATCTGAAATAAAAATAACAGCGAAAAATGAAAGTGGTAAAACTATAATTAATGCTGGTAGTGATGAAAATGGTTTAGTTCAAAGTATTAAATCAAGTACAATAAAAGACTTAAAGGAAGATCAAGGATATATTTTAAACGGATATGATAAAACAGTTGTTCTTAATTCAACAACAGGAAGTAAAAATATAAATAACTCTATAATCAATGGTGTAAAAAATGCTGTAACTTTTGATGGAGAATTAACTTTAGGACTTAATAATACAGTAGTAAATGGTGGATATGGAGAAAATATTATTCTAGGAGATAGCAATAAAAATAGTTTAAATATTAGTGGAGAAAGTATAATCAATGGAAATATTTCATTAGGAGGAGAAAACGATAGCTTATTATTGGATAACACAGTTCAAATCAATGGAATATTAGATGGTGGAAAGGGAGTAGAAGATACTCTTGCTTTTAATTCATCTACTACAAAATCTGAAGATAAAAATATAAATATTCTTTATGATATTAAAAACTTTGAAAAAACAAATATAGCTAGCGATGTAACTTTATTTGAAAAAACTATTGATAGCAATGGAAATGTTAAAAATCTTTCTGCACAACTTGGAGATATAACAATAGGAGAAAATGGAAATCTTAATTTAAGAGTTGATGGAACAGAAAAAACAGATGGAAAAGTAATAGGACATGCTCTTGCTAATAATGTAGGAAGTATTACAACAAATGGTGGAAAACTTAATCTAAAAACTTTTGGTTTTGGAGAGGAAGAGGTAATCGCCTTTAATGAAACAGATATAACAGGATTAAAAGCTGAAGATATAACAGTATCTTCATACTTACATGAAGGAGAGATAAATAGTGATAATACAATCACTGTATCAGCTAAAAAAGATTTAGAGGATATAGAACTTGACAACTATGAAAAACTTAATGCTATTTATCATAGCTTAATTGCTGAAAACCTAGATAAATTTGCAGTTGAAGAGGAACAATATGGAGCTTTTACAAAATATCTTCACGATATTTATGCAGCTAACCCTTATGCTTATTCAGCTGAACTTTCAAGAAAAACTATGGGTATGATGAGAGATATTGCAGATAAAGATCTAAATCCAGATCTTAAAGAGTGGGCAATATTTGGTGGACTTACTCATATTGATGGTGGAACAGAGGAAAGCTACTATGGAAAAGGATACTACTCTTATGATATAGGCTCTCGTGATATCTCTGCTGATACAAAGATAACTGGAGCATATGTTAAAGGTGAGTATGGAAAAGCTGAAGATTTAACACTAGGTGTAATCTTAGGTGGAAATAGTTCTGAAACAGAGATAGAAAGTTCTAAAGTTGAGGGAGATTCATTCTATTTAGGTGGATATGCTAAAAAATATCTAAATAACTTTAGATTTACTTTAGGAGCAGGTATCCATCGTGGAGATTATGAAGCTGATAGAGTAGCAGTAGGTTATGATGGAATAACTGAAACAAGAAAATTCTCTGAAAACTATGGAGATAGAGGATTTAATCTATATGGAAATGTTAAGTATTCTCAAGAGCTAGGAAATGGATTCTACTTTGAACCTTCAATAACACTTGATTATAGTTATGTAGATCAAGAGGGGGTAAAAGAGAGTGGAGATCTTGCAATCGATATAGATTCAGAAAAATTTGAGTACACAAGTGGAATTGCAAACCTAGATATTAGAAAAGAGTTTGTAGGAAAAAAAGCAAAGCAATCATTAATAGCTGGAGTATCATATGAAAGAATCTTATCAGGAGAAGATGAAAAACATATAACTGGAAGATTTAAAGGTGGAACAGATTTTGATATTTTAGTTCCTGAAAAAGAGAAAGATAACTTTGCATTAAATGTAAAATATGAGGTTGAAACAGAAAAAGGAATCCTATTTGATGTAAAAGGATCATACAAGTTTGAAAATGATAGTAACAAAGATCAATGGATAGTTGGAACAGGAATAGGATATAGATTCTAAAAATTTAAACTGCACTTGATATCTTAAAAAACTAAGATTGATAGTGCAGTTTTTTTAGTATGAAAAAAAAGAGGATAGTATAAAAAAATGATATACTTTTCCAATTTTTTAGAAAAATATACTACTTACACTTTACAAAAAAAGCACAATATATTATAATTATAGGAAAGATAGTATTAAAAAATGGATTGTTAGGAGGAGCGATGGTTAATAGAGAGAAGGTAACTTCTAGATTTATAGATATGGTAAAAATTTCATCTCCATCTTTAAAAGAGAGAGAGATGGGAGATTATCTTTTAAAAACTTTAAAAGAGTTAGGGTTAGAAGTTTATGAAGATAATGCAGGAAAAGAAAATGGAGGAAATTGTGGAAATATAGTTGGAATATTAAGAGCTCCAAATAAGAAAAAAGTTCTTTTTAGTTCACATATGGATACAGTATTACCTTGTGAAAAAGTAACTCCTATAATAGAAAATGAAATTGTAAAAACTGATGGAACTTCTGTTTTAGGTGGAGATGATAAAGGTGGTATAGCTGCTATTTTAGAGATGCTTAGAGTGATAAAAGAGAATAATCTTGAGCATCCAGAAATTATAGTAGTTTTCTCTATTGCTGAAGAGATAGGACTACGTGGTGCTAGAGCTTTTGAAATAGAAAAATATTCACCAGATTTTGCATATATTCTTGATTCAAGTGGAAAGCCAGGAGAGGCAATAGTTCAAGCTCCTCATTCTGCAAAAGGAGAGATAAAAATTATTGGTAAACCAGCTCATGCAGGAATAAATCCAGAAGATGGAATAAATGCCTTTACAGTAGCTGCTCATGCTGTATCAAAATTAAGATTAGGAAGAATTGACAAGGAAACAACTTCAAATATTGGTATAGTAAAAGGTGGAGAAGCTGTAAATATTGTTATGCCAGAAATCTCAATGATGTATGAAGCTAGAAGTTTTGATGGTGAAAAACTTGATAATCTATTAAAAGAGACTAATGATATTTTTAAAGAGATTGCAAAGGAGTTTGGAGCTCAATTAATAAACAATGTAAAGAAAGGTTATGCAGGATTCAAACTAGATGAGAATTTAGAGATAATTAGTCACTTGAAAAAAGCTTGTGAAAATATCAATTTAAAATGTGAGTTAAAATCTTCTGGTGGTGGAAGTGATGCAAATGTCTATAATGCAAAAGGGTATACTGCTATAAATCTAGCTGTAGGTATGTCAAAAGTGCACACAACAGAGGAGTATATCAAAATTGATGATTTAGTTGAAATGTCTAAATTGACACTTGAAATAGCAAAGGAACTAGCTAAATGTTAAAAAATGATAAAACTTCAGGAAAAAAAACAAAGATACTTATTTTGTTTATTTGTATAATTTTAATTTTATTTTTTTTTAGAGGTGTAATTAATAATGTAGTAGATGAAGCTGGAACAGTTTTTTTTCCAATTCAGAGAACTATATATAATACAGGAAACTATTTTAAAGAGACTTCATATGCAGTTACAGAGTATAAACGTATTCTAGAAGAAAATAGAAAATTAAAAAATGAAAATGTAAAGCTAGATATGGCAATAGAATTTAATAAGACTCTAGCTGAAGAAAATAAAAGATTACAAGAATTACTTAAAATGAAAGAAACAGTAGCTTTAGATCTAAAGGTAGCTAAGGTAAACTTTAGAAGTCCTAGTAATTTGTATGAAAGATTCTATATAAATTTAGGAACAAAAGATGGAATGCAAAAAAATATGATTGTTTTAGCAGGAAAGACACTTATTGGAAAGATAGGTAAAGTTTATGAAGATTACTCTTTAGTTGATATGGTTACAGGAGAAAATTTCAATTTAAGTGTTTTAACTGAGAGTCAGATGCTTGGAATTGCTAAGGGTAGTGACGAAGGAACTGGAGAACTATATTTTGAGCCAAATACTTTTGAAAATACGCTTCAATTAGGAGAAAAGGTATATACTTCTGGAATAAGTGAGATCTATCCAAAGGGATTATATGTAGGTTATATCTCTGAAATTGACCAAGATGAGAGCCAAATCTTTAGAAGTATAAAGATAAAAACAGACTTAGATATTTTAAATCTGAATGAAGTACTTGTAATAGTTCCAAAGGAAGAAAAGGAGAAATAGTGAAAAAATTATTAATCTTACTTTTTTTATTGATGACAACATTAACTTTATCTAAAGAAAAAAGTATTTCAGATATTAAAACTCTTGAATTTTTAACAAAAGAGGAGATTATATTAAATAAAGAGAATAGAAAAACAGAATATAATATTAAATTTCAAATCCCAGATAAGATTAAAAAAGAGATAGTTATTCCTGAATTGAATAAGGGAGAGATATATATTTACAACCAAAATGAAAAAATAGTGTATTTACCATTGTTTGAACAAGTAACACATGAAAAGGTAAATGCTGATGAAAATAGAATAATTAAGGTTATAAACTATATCTTTGAACAGGAAAAGGAAAATGAAGATTTTAGAAAAAAATACTATGCTTCTAAAATAGGAGAATTGATTTTAGAAGATGGAGTAAAAATCAGATTTAAAAAATTTAGTAAAGTAGATGGATACCTATTACCTGTATCTTTTGAAATATATGATAAAGATATAAAAATAGGTGATATAAAGATAGAAAAGTATAAGATAAACCCTAATTTTTCTAAAGAGGAGTTCATGCTAGAGGAATGAAACTATTTGATTGTAGAGGAATTATAATAAATAAGAGAGATTTTGGAGAGGCAGATAGATATATTACAATTTTTACAGAGAATTTTGGAAAGATAAGTGTTTTGTTAAAGGGAATTAGAAAAAGCAAAACCAGAGAACAAAGTTCAGCAGATATATTAACTCTCTCAAAATTTACCTTTTATAAAAAGGGAGAAAATTTTATACTGACTAATATTTTAACTTTAGATGCTTACAGAGAGATTAAAGAGAATATAGAGAATCTATATATTAGTTTGTATTTTCTATCTATTTTAAATTCAATACTTGTTGAAAATAATAGAAAAAAAACTCTATTTAGTATAACTGAAAAAACTCTGAATTTTTTAAAAGATAATAATGATATGAAAAAAAATTATATTTTAATTATCTTTTATTTGTATACTTTAGTAAAAGAAGAGGGATTAAATTTTAGCTTAGGAGCTGGAGAATTTTTCTCCTTTGAAGGAAATGGATTTTTCCAAGAGGAGAAAAGATATTCCTATAAAGTTAATAAGGTAGAGAAAGAGATAATTGAAAAAGTTGTTAATAAAAGGATAAAAGATATAATCAATGGCAAATATCCTTTAAAAGATATAAAAAATGTAACACTCCTTTTTGAAAGATATTTAAACTTTCATCTAGGAACAGAATTTAAATTAAAAAATTATTTAATGGGGGTAGAATAATGATCAATGTTGTAAAAATTACTGATTATATGTCAGAAGATTTAATATCTCTTAAATTAAAATCAAAAAATAAGGATGATGTTTTAATGGAACTAGCAGATCTTATTGCTGTTTCTCCAGATGTTCATAATGAAGAAAATGTTATTTATAAAGCATTAATTGAAAGAGAAAAACTAGGTAGTACAGGAATTGGAAAGGGAGTAGCAATTCCACATGCTAAAACTGATGCTGCTGATAGATTGACAATAGCTTTCGGAATAAGTAAAGATAAGATAGATTTTAAATCATTGGACAATGAAAGTGTAAACATATTTTTTGTTTTTGCTTCTCCAATGAAAGATAGTCAAGTGTATTTAAAAGTATTAGCTAGAATATCAAGGCTTATAAGAGAAGAGGAGTTTAGAAATGAGCTATTAGCTTGTAAAACACCAGCTGAGGTAATAGAGTGTATAAATAAAAAAGAAACTGTATAGGTGAGGAAGATGAAGTGTCCATTTTGTAATTCAGAAGATACAAAAGTAATTGACAGTAGATCGTTTATGGACGGGTATTCAATCAAAAGACGTCGTGAATGTATTAAATGCGAAAAAAGATTTACAACTTTTGAAAAGGTAGAGGAAACTCCACTTTATGTTGTAAAAAAAGACAAAAGAAGAGACAAATTTGATAGAAATAAATTGATGAGAGGACTTGTCGCTGCTACAGTTAAGAGAAATATAAGTAGAGAAAGTTTAGAAACATTTGTTCTAGAAATTGAAAAAAATATTCAAAACTCTTTAAAAGCTGAGATCACAACAAAGGAGCTTGGAGAGATGGTAATGGAAAAATTGAAAAAAATTGACCAAGTTGCCTATGTAAGATTTGCTTCAGTATATAAGGAGTTTAAGGATATAAAGTCTTTTATTGAGATAGTAGAAGATATAAATAAAGATAATAATAAAGAAAAAAAGGATGATTAAATGAGAATATTATTTATGGGAACTCCAGATTTTGCAGTTCCATGTTTTGATATTTTAAATAAAGAGTATGATATAATAGGAGCTTTCACTAAAATTGATAAGCCTAATATGAGAGGGAAGAAGATAAAATATACTCCTGTAAAAGAGTATGCTTTAGCTAATAATATCCCTGTATATCAACAAAATAGTTTAAAGACAGAGGAAACATACAATCTTATAAAAGAGTTAAATCCAGATTTAATAGTAGTTGTTGCCTATGGAAAAATCATTCCAAAAGAGATAATAGAACTACCTAAATTAGGGATTATAAACGTTCACTCTTCACTTTTACCAAAATATAGAGGGGCAGCTCCAATAAATGCTGCTTTGATACATGGAGAGGAGAAAACAGGAGTAAGTATAATGTATATAGCTGAGGAGCTAGATGCTGGAGATGTTATTCTTACTGGTGAAACAGAGATTACTGATGAGGATACATTCTTAACTCTTCATGACAGATTGATGGAGATAGGAGCTGAAAAATTACTAGAAGCAGTTAAATTAATAGAGAAAGGTGAAGCTCCAAGAACAGTTCAAAATCACTCTGAAGCTACATTTGTAAAACCTTTTAGAAAAGAGGATTGTAAAATTAATTGGAATTTAACAGAGAGAGAGATTTTTAATATGGTAAGGGGAATGAATCCATTTCCAAGTGCTTATACTATGTTAGATGATAAGATATTCAAAATCTATGGAGTAAAAGAAAACTTCAAAAAGTATGAAGATGGAGAAGTTGGAGAGATTGTAGATACAATTAAAGGAAAAGGTGTAGTTGTAAAAACTGGTAATGGAAGTGTTATTCTTACAGAGGTTAAACCAGAAAATAAAAAGCTTTTAAGTGGAGCTGATATTTTAAATGGTAATATTTTGAAAAAGGGAGATAAGTTTAATTAAATGATACTAGATGGAAAAAAGACTTCTTCTCAGATAAAAGAGGAGATAAAAGAAGAGCTTAAAGAAATAAAAGAAAAGATAGGGAAAGTTCCAGGACTAGCAATAGTTTTAGTAGGGGAAAATCCTGCTTCTAAAATATATGTAAATTCTAAAATTAAAGGTTGTGCAGAGTTAGGATTTGAAAGTTTTGCACATTATCTTCCTGAAAATGTAACTGAAGAAGATCTTTTAAATGTTATAAGAGATCTAAATGCTGATGAAAAAGTAGATGGTATTTTAGTACAACTTCCTCTTCCTAAACATATAGATGAGAAAAAAGTAGTTGAAACAATAGCTTTCTCAAAAGATGTAGATGGATTTAAACCAGAAAATATGGGGTTACTTTTCTTAGGAGATAAAAACTCTATAAAACCTTGTACTCCTTCTGGAATAGTTGAACTATTTAAAAGATATGAATTAGAAGTAGAAGGAAAAGATGTTGTAATAATAGGAAGAAGTAATATTGTAGGGAAACCTATGGCAGGATTTTTCATAAATGAGGGAGCAACAGTAACTATATGTAATAGTAAAACAAAAAATCTAGCTGAAAAATTAAAAGGGGCAGATATAATTGTAGCAGCTATGGGAGTAGCAAAATTTGTAAAAGCTGACATGGTAAAAGATGGGGCTGTTATCATTGATGTAGGAATAAATAGAACAGAAGAGGGACTTTTTGGAGATGTAGATTTTGAAAATGTAGCTCCAAAATGTAGCTGGATAACTCCTGTTCCTGGAGGGGTAGGACCAATGACTGTAGCTATGCTTTTTAAGAATACACTATCTGCATTTAAGAGAAATAAGAAACTTGTATAAATATTTGTGGAGGGATAGAAGCAATGAAAATTACTAATAAAAAGAAAATTGGTACAGAAAAAAAAGAAGCTGAAAAATATGATTTAGAAGAGATAAAAATAGATCCAGCAGGGAAGAGAGAGTTTTACATAGTAGACAAGAGAATACTGCCTAACTCTATTCAAAGTGTAATCAAAGTTAATGATCTTGTTCAACATAGCAAAATGTCAAAATATGAAGCTATAAAAAAAGTAGGAATAAGTAGAAGTACTTACTACAAATATAAAGATTATATCAAACCATTTTTTGAAAGTGGAAAAGATAAGGTATTCAGTATTCATATGTCACTTATAGATAAACCAGGAATACTTGCTAAGATATTAGAAATCATTGCAACTGAAGATATGAATATACTAACTATAGTTCAAAATATAGCTATAGATGGAGTAGCAAAATCAACAATCTCTATCCAAACAACAGAAAATATGTTAAGAAAAATAGAGGGAATGCTTGAGAGAATAACTGAAGTTGATGGAGTAAAAGAGTTAAGAATTATAGGAAGTAACTAAAAAATTGGAGGAAAAGATGAAAATAGATTTAAAAATGATAAAGGACTTAGCAGAAAGTATTGAAAAGTATAATTTAAATGAAGTGGTAGTTGAAAGTGAAGGGGCAAAGGTAACTTTAAAAAAAGAGAATAAAGTAGTTCAACCAGAACAAGT
>ERZ791610.1241-NODE-1241-length-10555-cov-2.349810_pt1 | contig 10555 bp, 10 predicted proteins | sample MGYA00510061_ERZ791610 | MGnify/ENA primary metagenome ERZ791610 (study PRJEB30046, sample SAMN00791922) | human gut metagenome | study: EMG produced TPA metagenomics assembly of the A metagenome-wide association study of gut microbiota in type 2... | reverse complement strand
GAAGAATTAAAGCAGCTACGGCTTGATGTTCCGCAGGTGACAGAGCTGGCTTATGAATTAAGCAGAAGCGGTGTTCCGATACGCAGCGGAATCCTGACCAATCAGGAATTGATTGACGAACTTATGAAGTTGAAATAAAATGTGTAAAGAACATTGCTGTATAAATACAGTGGAAATGAGGAAGAAATGTCCATTATTGTTGATAACATCAGTTATACCTATGAAATCGGTACAGGATTTGAAAAACAGGCATTAAAAAATGTAAAATGTGTCATTAACGACGGGGACTTTATCGGACTGATTGGTCATACCGGGTCGGGAAAATCAACTTTTATCCAGCATTTGAACGGACTGGTGAAGGCAACCAGCGGTACGATTTATTTTAATGGCATGGATATTTATGATAAAGATTTTGATATGAAAATGCTGCGCAGTAAAGTAGGACTGGTATTCCAGTACCCGGAACACCAGCTGTTTGAAACTGACATATTTAAAGACGTCTGCTTCGGACCAAAGAATCTGGGACTGCCGAAAATGGAAGTGGAACTGCGTGCATTTGAGGCACTGCGCCTTGTCGGACTGGACGAAAATCTCTATTACCAGTCGCCGTTTGATTTATCGGGCGGACAAAAAAGACGTGTTGCGATTGCCGGTGTGCTTGCGATGCGCCCGGATGTGCTGATACTGGACGAACCGACAGCAGGTCTGGACCCGAAGGGCAGAGATGAAATTTTAGACAGCATTAAAGATTTAAAAGAAAAAACCGGCATTACGGTGATTTTAGTATCCCACAGCATGGAAGACGTGGCAAAATATGTGAACCGCATTATGGTAATGAATGACGGTGTTTTGATGTATGATGACACACCGAAGCATATTTTTGCAAGATACAGGGAATTAGAGCAGATCGGCCTTGCGGCGCCACAGGTAACTTATATTATGAATGATTTAAAAAATGCAGGCTTTGCCGTTGATGTCAATGCCATTACCGTAGAGGAAGCCAGACAGAGCATTTTGAAGAATTTACAAGGGATTCATGGAAAGGCATAGGAACACAAATTTATGTTAAGAGATATTACCATTGGACAATATTATCAGACAGATTCGGTGATTCACCGGTTAGACCCGCGTGTAAAACTCATGGGAACGCTGATTTTTATTATCACGCTTTTTTTGGGAAAAAGCGTGTGGCTGTATCTGGGTGTTACCGTATTTCTGGCGGCAGTCATTAAATTGTCAAAAGTGCCTGTTAAATTTATTGTAAAAGGCTTAAAGGCGGTTGTAATACTGATTCTGTTCAGTGTCATTTTCAATCTGTTTTTAACGGAAGGAACGCCGGTCTTTCACATCTGGAAACTGACGGTTACTAAAGAAGGTATCTATCTGGCAGCATTTATGATGGTGCGCCTGATATTCCTGATTATGGGTTCATCGCTGATGACCCTGACTACGACACCGACTCATTTGACGGACGGACTGGAAAAAGGACTTGGATTTTTAAAAGTATTTCATGTACCGGTTCACGAAATCGCCATGATGATGTCGATTGCCCTGCGCTTTATTCCGATTCTGATTGAAGAAACTGATAAAATCATGAAAGCACAAATGGCGCGCGGCGCCGATTTTGAAAGCGGCAATCTGATGAAGCGCGCAAAGGCAATGATTCCGATTCTGGTTCCATTGTTTATTTCGGCATTCCGCCGTGCAAATGAACTGGCAATGGCGATGGAAGCCCGCTGTTACCACGGTTCGGAGGGACGAACCAAAATGAAACCACTGCGCTACGGCAAAAATGATAAAATCGCATATCTTGTGCTGGCTGGGTATCTGATAGTGATGATTGGCATTAATACGGCACTGGGCGGCAGAGTCATCTAAATGGAGAGAGGTATGAAAAGAATTAAACTGACCGTTGCATATGACGGAACGTATTACAGCGGCTGGCAGATTCAGCCCAGTGCGCCCACAATCGAAAAAGAACTGGATACGGCAATTTATGCACTGACCGGCGAAAAACTGCATGTCACAGGGGCAAGCAGAACCGATGCAGGCGTGCACGGACTTGGCAATGTGGCTGTCTTTGATACGGAATCGACAATTCCCGGTTCCCGCTTCTGCTATGCGTTAAACCGGTATCTGCCGGAAGAAATCAGCATTTTGGAATCCCGTGAAGTAAAAGGTGACTTTCACCCGCGCCACTGCAATACCAAAAAGACGTATGAATACAAAATTTTAAATACCCCGTTTCCGATTCCACAGCAGCGCAATTACGCATGGCACGTACCGGGAAAACTGGACACTGTCCGTATGCGGGAAGCGGCGGCACTGCTTGTCGGGGAACACGATTTTAAAAGCTTCTGCTGTGTGAGGACACAGACGGAAACGACCGTGCGGCATGTCTATGGACTTGAAATTTCAGAGCAGGACGCCTATGGTGCAAAAATGTTTACGATACGGATTACCGGAAACGGATTTTTATACAACATGGTGCGGATTATCGCAGGAACATTGGTTCAGGTCGGTAAGGGACAGTTAAGCGCAGACGATGTGGCGCAGATGCTTGAAGCCAAAGACCGTACCGCGGCGGGACAGACTGCCCCGCCACAGGGACTGACACTGATGAACATTGAGTATGTGGACGGCGATGATGCGGAGTATAGAGCTGTGGATAATCCTTCAATTTCATAAGATTTTGTGGATAAGTCCGGAAAAATTTCATTTTCAGATGAAAAATAGATTGACACACTCGGACGTGTGTTATATAATTGTTAAATGTGACATGGCATAAGTGCGTGTCCTTAAACTATGAGTTAAGTGCTTAACCAAAGCCCCGGAGAAGCATTTAATATCAATCATATTAGAATTAATAGAATGCAATAAAAGCAATCATTTCAGGAGGAAAACCAATGAAAAGTTATATGGCTAGTGCATCAACAGTTGAAAGAAAATGGTATGTAGTTGATGCTGCAGATTATACATTAGGTCGTTTAGCATCACAGGTTGCTAGTGTTTTAAGAGGAAAGAACAAGCCTACTTACACACCGTTCATCGACTGTGGTGACAACGTTATCGTAATCAACGCTGATAAGGTTAAGGTTACAGGTAAGAAGTTAGATCAGAAGATTTACTATCATCATTCAGACTATGTTGGTGGTATGAAAGAAACAACATTAAAGGAAATGATGGAAAAGAAGCCTGAGAGAGTTATCGAACTCGCTGTTAAGGGAATGCTTCCAAAGGGACCTTTAGGTAGACAGATGTATACAAAGCTTCATGTATATGCAGGACCTGATCATGATCAGGCAGCTCAGAAGCCGGAAGTTTTAAAGTTTTAATTAAAGGACAAATAAGGAGGAAATGACAGTGGCTAAGAAGGCAAACGGAAAGTTCTACGGAACAGGTAGAAGAAAAAGCAGTATTGCTAGAGTATATTTAGTACCGGGTAACGGTAACATTACAATCAATAAGAGATCACTTGATGAGTATTTCGGTCTTGAAACACTTAAGGTTGTTGTAAAGCAGCCTTTAGCATTAACAGAAAGAACTGAAAAGTTTGATGTTCTTGTAAATGTACACGGTGGTGGATACACAGGTCAGGCCGGTGCTATCAGACACGGTATCTCAAGAGCTCTTCTTGAAGTTGATTCAGAAGAATACCGTCCATTATTAAAGAAGGCTGGCTTCTTAACAAGAGATCCTCGTATGAAGGAAAGAAAGAAGTATGGTTTAAAGGCAGCTCGTCGTGCACCACAGTTCTCAAAGAGATAATAAATTCTTTTTTGCAAAAGAATTATCACAATCCAGAACGTTTCAGAAAAGTATATTACACCTCAGGACTTTTTGTCCTGGGGTGTTTTTGTATGCCCGTCATGGGCGGGCTCTTGAGGGTGAAAGTCCCTAATGCACCCAGATAACGGGAAGCATATATGAACAGCAAGGGTGTCTATCGTGAGGTGGAATCTGAAAGAAGCTGTAAGCAAATCCTTGGTCCGACGGATAGAACATGGCGGCATATGGGCAGCAGCCGCAGAATTAAGATTAAAATCCATGTAAAATAAAAGGAAAAACACAAGATATCAGTTGCAAACAACCGGAAAAATTTGTATACTAAAACAAGTGAAAAATGTGATAAAGGGGAGCAGCACAATGACGGTACAGGAGTGTTATCAGCAGATACAGGGCAATTATGAGAATGTGTTGAAGCGTTTAAAGACAGATGAGAGAATTGTAAAATTTCTTGAGCTGTTCTTAAGTGATACCACTTATCAGAAATTATCCGAAGCGGTAAATGCAAAAAATGATCAGGAAATTTTTAAATGTGTCCATGATTTAAAAGGTATGGCGCTGAATCTGGGTTTGACGGCATTGCAGAAAGCAGCACAAAATTTGTGTGATGCAGTGCGTTACGGTGAACCATCAGTTGATATTTCTCCGTTATATCAGGAAGTTACCAAAGAATATCAGAAAGTTGTAGATATAATACACGTAATCATGCAGGGACAGAACAGGGGTGTTTAAAACTGCAAAATGGAGGATGAACATGGAAGAAAAAAAGAAGTATCGGTTCGCCGATGAAAAAGAACAGTTAAAGAGGGTCAATTCCTTTTTAGCAACAGGCTATACCGTATTTTATATTGTAATTTTAAGTGTGAACTGGGTATCGTATTTCAGAGGTGTACGGACACTTGGTTATACAGGGCTGCTCAGCGTTCTGACACTGATAGCGATGGCGATTAATTTCCTTTCAACAAGAAAGGGCAAATCACAGACCCGGTCAAGACAGATAGCGTTTATATGTTTTGTAGTTATTGCATTTTTAATGGCATACGCTTACGACAGTTATTATGTAAGATTTATTGCGGCAATTCCGTTTTGCGGCTATGTACTGCTGTACGACAAGAAAAATGTTGCTGTTACGGGCGGTATTTATTTTGCATTAAATGTATTTGTCAATATTATCAGAATCGGTGTACAGCATGCATATCCGAAAGAAGTGGCAATTGACCATATTTATGCGACATTTGCAATCGGACTGCTCATTGTGTTAATTTATGCAACCACGAGTGTTGCCGAGCAGTTTAAAAGGGATACAGAAGGCAGTTTAAAGGAACAGCATGAAAAGCAGAAGGTGATGGTCCGTGACATTTTAGAGGTGGCACATGAGGTTTCGGAAGGCACACAGAATGCCATGAATATTGTCAATGATTTAAATGATTCGACAAAGGTGGTTGGACAGACCATGCAGGATATTGCTGGCAGTAACCAGAATACCGCAGAAAATATCCAGACGCAGACCGAGATGAGCCGGAATATTCAGGAATCTATCGGAACAACACTGCAGTATGCAGAAGAAATGGTACAGGTGGCACAAGAATCCGGTACACTCAATGAAAGCAGTATCAATGCGATGAATCATTTAAAGACACAGGCAGAAGTCATTGCTGCGACAAATGAAGATGTAGCAACGCTGATGAATACGTTAAAAGAGCGTACAGAAGCCGTAAAAGGCATTGTCGATACAATCTTTTCGATTTCATCACAGACCAATCTGCTGGCGTTAAATGCATCCATTGAAAGTGCAAGAGCGGGCGAAGCCGGAAAAGGGTTTGCAGTTGTAGCGGACCAGATTCGTAATCTTGCAGAAGAAAGCAGAAAAGAAACAGAAAATATTGCAAAGATTCTTGAAGAACTTTCTGACGGAACCAATGCGGCATCCGATGCCGTAACGCAGTCGGTAGAAGCCGCACAGGTGCAGAATGATATGATTCAGAATGCATCGGAGAGCTTTAGCGGAATGAGCGGCAATATGTCTAAGATGATTGAAAATATCGAGCATATGGACAGCATGTTAAACAGCTTAAAGCAGGCGAATGACAGGATTGTAGAAAATATTATGCAGATTTCGGCAACGGCAGAAGAAGTGACTGCCGCATCCACACAGGCAGAAAATCTGAGCAATCAGAATCTTGAAAATGCAGAAAATGCGCAGCAGCTTTTAACCGGTGTTCTTTCTGTTTCAGAAAAATTAAATACCTATCAGGCACAAGAATAAAAAAGAAGCCGCATCCATGAGTGGACTTTAAAAGTCCGATACAGATGCGGCTTTTACTTATTTAGAAGCCTGTCTATAGACAAATGCGGCAACAACGGCAGTCAGTGCTTCCGTAATCCAGAAAGCGTGCCATACAAAAGCAGGCCCGGCGGTGTGGCACAGAATAAAGGCAGCAGGAATAATCACTGCTACATAGCGCAGAAGTGAAATGATAAAAGAAGAAAATCCTTTACCAAGACCCTCCAAAGCACCGGAAGCCGTAACGGAAACCGCGGATACGATAAAGCCCAGACAGATAATGTGCAGGGCGCGTGTGCCGAGCGCAATCGTTTCGGGATTTGCGGTAAAAAGCGCAATTAGCGGCTTTGCGGCAAACAGACAGCCCAAAGTGCCTGCAAGCATCATGGCGGCAGTCATGGCAAGCGTGGTATCATAAATCTTTTTTACGCGCTTCATTTCACGCGCACCGTAATTGTAGCCGATAATCGGGCGCATACCCTGAATAATGCCGTTGGCAGGCAGATATAAAAAGGTTTGTAATTTATAGTAAATTCCTAAAACAACGACATAACTCTGTGAAAATCCCGCCAGCAGTGCATTTAAGAAAGAAACCAGCAGGGACGGCAGAGCAAGATTTAAAATGGCAGGCACGCCGATTGCATATAGCTTTTTGTCGGTTGCACCGTGCGGTTTTAAATAACAGCGGCGGATATGCACCGGAAGCGGACGTGAAAAATATACGACAAGGTAAATGCTTAATGTTACAATCTGACCGATACCGGTTGCAAGTGCTGCACCGGCAATGCCAAGCCGCGGCAGGAAACCGATGCCGAAAATCAGCAGAGGTCTAATATAATATTGGTAATACAGCCGCACAGCAGAGCCGCCATAGTGATTTTCATGTTGCCGACTGCCTGAAAAATCTTTTCAAATGCAAGTCCGAGCATAATAATCAGGGAAAATGAAAATGCAATTGAAGCATACCGTGTGCCAAGCTGTAAAACTTCGGTATCCTTTGTAAAAAGGGATAAGAAAAAAGGCATGATACCGATGCTTACAACGGTAATTACAATGCCATGCACAACCGAAAACAGCATACCGTGTGTTGCGGCGCGGTCGGCATTTTTGACATCGCCTGCTCCAAGGCATAGTGCAATCAGGGCATTCATGCCGACTCCGAAACCGATTGCAATAGCATTGATTAAATTCTGAACCGGATATACCAGTGACAGTGCCGTCATCGCCTGCTCACTGATTTGCGCCACGAAAAAGCTGTCAATAATGTTGTATAAGGAATTTACAAGCATGGAAATTACCATAGGAAGTGCCATGCTTGTCAGCAGTGGAAATACCGGTTTTTCTTTCATAAAAGACTGATTCATAAAATACTCCATTCTGCAGACGATTCTTAAAAAGGTTTAATTATTTTACTCAAACCTGTAATAAACTGCGCTGCGCCGTCTGTAACACAAAGCAGCCGTGCGGCAAAAAAAAACGCCACACAATTACCCCGTAAAAGGATAATTGTGTGGCGAAAAAAGATAAACTATAAAAATCCACACGTTGTTTTAGTGTGGTTATTTTAGCATAAAGCCCGAAAAAAAGCAAGGCAGGGCCCAAAAGTATGCTATAATAGAAAGCAAAGGTTTTAGCCGCAAAAGAAATTGAAGAAGGTTTACAGAAATGGAGCAGAAAATGGTACAAAACACGAAATTAACAAAAATGATATTCTGGGCAATGATGGTGGCAGTCGGAGTGGTGATTTCACCGTTACTGCGGATTGAGGGAATGTGTCCGATGGCACATTTTATCAATGTCACCTGTGCCGTCTTATTAGGTCCGTGGTATGCGTTTCTATGCGCATTGGCAATTGGACTGATCCGCATGGCATTTATGGGCATTCCGCCGCTTGCACTGACGGGGGCGGTATTCGGCGCGGCGCTGTCAGGCATTTTATACCGGGCATCGAAGGGAAAGATTATTTTTGCATTTTTAGGTGAAGTCATCGGTACAGGCATTATCGGTGCAATTGTATCATATCCGGTAATGGCGCTGTTATGGGGCAGAACCGGGCTTACATGGCTGTTTTATGTGCCGTCCTTTATAGCGGGAACATTAATCGGCGGCAGTATCGCCTTTTTATTCTTAAAGCAGTTACAGCGCATGAAACTGCTGACAAAGTTCCAGCAGGCACTGGGAACACAGGTTTATGACAAAGTAAAACAGGCAGAAAGCAGCCTTAAACAGTAAAACAAAAAGGAAGGAAATACAAAAATGCTTGAAAAGATGAAAAAAGCAAAAGAAGCGGTCATCAGTCAGGCACCGCTCATACACTGCATTACCAATCCTATTTCAATCAATGACTGTGCCAATGTAGTGTTGGCGCTGGGGGCAAAGCCGATTATGGCAGAACACCCGAAGGAAGTCCATGAAATCACGGCACTTGCAAAGGCATTGGCAGTCAACCTCGGTAACATTACCGATGCAAGGGCAGAATCCATATTTATATCCGGTGGAGTGGCTAAAAATGCGCAGATACCCTGTGTGATAGATGTGGTCGGCGCGGCATGCTCTGCCTTGCGCATGGAGCTGGCACAAAGGTTTATCCGTGAGTGCGCACCGTGTGTCATTAAAGGAAATTTGTCTGAAATCAAAGCGCTTGCGGGAGTGGACAACGCGGCACAGGGAATTGATGTCGGTCAAAAAGACAGTGTAAACGGAAAGGATACACAGAAGTTACAAAAGACCGGACAACTGGTTTGTAGCTATGCAAAAAAGGCACATGCCGTTGCCATGGCAAGCGGTGCGGTCGATATCATCTCGGACGGCAGTCAGGTGTGGTTTGTAAAAAATGGCGTGGCAGAGCTATCCAAAGTCACGGGAACAGGCTGCATGCTCAATGTCATTACGGCAACATACCTTTCCGTAACAGACCCGCTTACAGCATGTCTGCTTTCGGCAGGAACGCTCGGTATCTGCGGAGAGCTCGCAGACAAAAGCCGAGGCATGGGAACGTATCATATTGAATTAATCAATCAGTTATCCACACTGTCGGATGCGCAGTTGGAACAGTATTTACAGATACAACGTGCGTTATAGGTAATACCTATAACGCACTATTATTTTTGTATATTTGTCAAAGCCGGATTTCCGTGCTAATATCTTAGACATAGAAAACATACATGACCTACTTGTTAAGTATGAATAACAAAACAGGAAAGGCATACAGACAACATAAAAATAAAAAATGATTTTGAAAGCCGTGTAAGCAGGCGGCAGAATGGAGGACAATATGAGTACATTAAAAGAAAGAAATTTAAAATTTGAAACAAAGCAGCTTCACGTAGGACAGGAAAGCGCAGATCCGGTTACAGATTCAAGAGCTGTGCCGATTTACCAGACCTCTTCTTATGTGTTCCACAACAGTGAACATGCAGCTGCAAGATTCGGACTGACAGATGCCGGTAACATTTACGGAAGATTAACCAATCCGACAGAAGACATTTTTGAACAGAGAATTGCAGCACTTGAAGGCGGTGTAGCAGCGCTTGCAGTAGCTTCCGGTGCGGCAGCAATCGCTTATACATTCCAGAATCTTGCACAGGCAGGCGACCATATCGTAGCTTCAAAGACAATCTACGGCGGTACATACAACCTGTTAGAGCATACATTACCGGCATACGGCATTACAACAACATTCGTAGATGCCAACAACTTAGATGAAATCAGAAATGCCATTCAGGACAACACAAAGGCAGTATTCATCGAAACACTCGGCAATCCAAATTCCAATGTCGTTGATATCGAAGAAATTGCAAAGATTGCACATGAAAACAAGATTCCGCTTGTAATTGATAATACATTCGGTACACCATACCTTATCCGTCCAATCGAATATGGCGCAGATATCGTTGTTCATTCAGCAACAAAGTTCATCGGCGGACACGGAACAACCATCGGTGGTGTTATCGTAGACAGCGGTAAGTTTGACTGGGAAGCATCCGGCAAATTCCCGTCACTGGTTGAACCAAACCCAAGCTACCACGGCATCAGCTTCACAAAGGCAGCAGGTCCGGCAGCTTTTGTTACAAAAATCCGTGCAATTCTCCTCAGAGATACAGGTGCTACCCTTTCGCCAATCCACGCATTTATCTTTCTTCAGGGACTTGAAACACTTTCACTGCGTGTAGAACGTCATGTGGAAAATGCGTTAAAGGTTGTAGATTATTTATCAAAGCACCCACAGGTAGAAAAGGTCAACCACCCATCATTACCGGATGCACCGACACATGATTTATATGAAAAATACTTCCCGAACGGCGGCGGTTCAATCTTTACCTTTGAGATCAAAGGGGATGAGCAGAAGGCAAAAGATTTTATTGATAATCTTGAGATCTTTTCCTTACTTGCAAACGTGGCAGATGTGAAATCACTTGTCATTCATCCGGCTTCTACCACACATGCACAGTTAAATGAGGCAGAGCTGGCAGAGCAGGGAATCTA
>ERZ791610.1239-NODE-1239-length-10589-cov-2.715303_pt1 | contig 10589 bp, 10 predicted proteins | sample MGYA00510061_ERZ791610 | MGnify/ENA primary metagenome ERZ791610 (study PRJEB30046, sample SAMN00791922) | human gut metagenome | study: EMG produced TPA metagenomics assembly of the A metagenome-wide association study of gut microbiota in type 2... | reverse complement strand
AACATAAGGGCTTGTCCGAAAAATCCGACTGTATAACTATGTGAAAAGCATGAGGATTAACCTTGGATAAAATGTGAATTAAAATTTTAAGCCTCCTCAGAAAAAATTTGAAATTCATCTTGAAAAGTAGGTTATCCAAAACTTTAAACATTAATTAAACACGATTTGAACAGGTTATCCACAAAATTTTGTTAATAACTCAAAAAAAAGTTGATAACTTTAGTTTGGATTGATTTTTTTCTTGATAGTTTCAATTAAATTGCGTGTCTGTTCGTTGGAATCGTACTCATCCGCAATTTTTTTGATGCCGTGGATAATGGTCGAGTGATCTCTTCCGCCCAGTAAGGAACCGATGGAATCCAATGGAATATCAGTCATGGTTTTACAGAGGTACATGGCAATCTGCCTTGGTCTTGCAATCTCATTACTTCTGTTTTTTGAGATCATCTGATCCAGTGAAATCTGGAAATGTTCCGAAACAACTTCAATGATAAGCTGAGGAGTGATTTCTCTTGGCTTGTCCGGTGTGATAATATTCTGAAGTTCTTTCTTGGCAATCTCCATGGTGATTTCTGTTTTTTCCAGATTCGAGTAAGCGAGGAGTTTGTTCAAAGCTCCCTCTAATTCACGGATGTTGGATTTAATATTATTTGCGATGTAATTTAAAATGTCATCGCTTAAGGACATATCATCAGATTCCACTTTCCGGCGAAGGATTGCCATTCGCGTCTCGTAATCAGGAGCTCCGATGTCTGCCATAAGTCCCCATTCGAAACGGGAACGGATTCGTTCTTCTAACGTTTCCATATCCTTTGGCGGTTTATCCGATGTTAAAATAATCTGTTTGCCTGCGGAGTGGAGAGCGTTGAACGTGTGGAAAAATTCTTCCTGTGTACTTTCTTTTCCTATAATAAACTGAACGTCGTCGATCATGAGAACGTCGATGGTTCTGTATTTTTCACGGAATTTATTCATCGCAGAGGCGTTACCACTACGGATAGATTCGATAACTTCATTGGTAAATTCCTCGGAAGTAACATACAAAACTTTTGCTTCCGGATTTCTTTCCAGGATGAAATGTCCAATGGAATGCATCAAGTGGGTTTTTCCAAGTCCAGGTCCACCATAAATATAAAGAGGGTTGTAAGCTTCTCCCGGAGATTCCGCTACTGCCAGGGAGGCAGACTGTGCAAAACGGTTATTGCTGCCGACAACGAAAGTATCAAATGTGTAATTTGGATTTAAGTTGGAACGTTTGGAAGCTTCAGGTTCAGGTGTTTTCTTTCCTTTATTATTGGAAGGTCTGATATTCCTGGTCTGTTCCGGTAAAATAAACTGAATCTCATATTCGGTTCCGATAATTTCAGCAATTGCTACTTTTAAAGGAAGATAATATTTTTTTGAGATATAACTTAAAGTCATCTGTTCAGATGGAACAAGGATATAGAGGGTATTTCCCTCAACACCAAAAACCTCCAGAGGTTTGATCCAGGTATCAAAAGAAATGTCGCTGACATCATGCTCTGTTTTTACTGTCTGTAAAATTTCATCCCATTTTTCCAAAATCTTGTCCATTTTCTAACTCCGTTTTCTGATAGCACTAAAATATAGCAGTTAATCTTAACTGCTTAAAAAACTCTAAAAAATTCTATATAATGCTATCCTACACTATTTTTGCGGAATTATCAACGTTTAATTGTGGAAGGGCTGGGGATAGGGCGTTGATAAAAAAAGTGGCTATATGGGCGTTTTAACGTTTAATGTGAATATACTAGAAGTTATTGTTAATAATGGAAAAATAGTTATAGACCGGGAAAAATAAGGATTGTACACATTTATACACAAGTTATGATGATATTATCAAGAAATTGTCCACAAGTTATCCACAAATTGAGGATAACTTATGTAAACGGCATAAATACTGGGTTTTCTGTGGAAAAATTTTTGATTTTCTATGTGTATAACATTATACCATATATAGATAAAATGCATTTCTTCCTTATATATATAGTGGTAAAAAAACGAAAATCACAGAAAGTGGAAAACTAAATATTGGCAAAAGCCTTATTTTATGAGATTTTGCTTGACTTTGTCCGATTATTTTGATATAAATAAAAATGATGTTTTGTCGCTATTGAAGTAGACTTATCATAACATTGAGTAAAATAAATGTTTGAATTGTAGAGGAGGTGTATGTGACATGAAGATGACATTCCAACCTAAAAAGAGACAGAGAGCGAAAGTTCACGGATTCAGAAGCAGAATGAGTACTGCAGGCGGAAGAAAAGTATTGGCTGCAAGAAGATTAAAAGGTAGAAAAAAATTATCAGCATAGGCCACATATTTGTGGTCTTTTCTTCTTTTATGATCAATTTTTGGCAAAGGAATATTAGATGAAATATTCAGAATCATTAAAGAAAAACAGGGATTTTCAGAACGTATATAAAAAAGGAAAGTCTTATGCAAACCGTTATCTGGTGATGTACGTTCTGAAAAACGATACAGAAAGAAACCGGTTAGGTATATCGGTGAGTAAAAAAGTAGGGAATAGCGTTATAAGACATCATGTAACCCGATTGATCAGAGAAAGTTACCGGCTACAGGAAGACATGTTTAATAGTGGTTTAGACATTGTAGTCATCGCAAGAAATACAGCAAAAGACATTTCATATCATGAAGTGGAAAGTGCTTTGTTACATCTTGGAGGTCTTCATAAAATTTTGAAGTAAAAATTTTAGAAAAGAAGATGGAATCATTTTGAAAAAAATATTGATTGCTTTGATTAAATTTTATAGAAAGTATATTTCTCCGATGAAAACAACAAAATGTCCATACTACCCGACCTGTTCCACCTATGGGTTAGAGGCTGTCGAAAAGTATGGAGCTGTCAAAGGTGGGGCGTTAGCGCTTTGGAGAATTATAAGATGTAATCCTTTTTCAAAAGGCGGATATGATCCCGTTCCATAATTGGAGGTATTTTCAGTGTCAGAGATGTTATTAACAGCATACAATGGTGCCATTCTTGGACCAATTGCAAAATTACTTGGCTGGATAATGAATGGCATGTATATTTTAATGGAAAAAGTTGGAATTTCCAACGTAGGTCTTTCTATTATTTTATTTACCATTGTTATTTATGCTTTAATGTTCCCATTGACTTATAAACAGCAGAAGTTCTCGAAGTTATCTCAGAAGATGAACCCGGAGCTTCAGGCGGTCCAGAAAAAGTATAAGGATAAGAAAGATACCGTATCCATGCAGAATATGCAGGCTGAGACACAGCAGATCTATGAGAAGTATGGTGTTTCACCGACAGGCAGTTGTGTGCAGATGTTAATTCAGATGCCTTTACTTTTGGCGTTGTACCGTGTATTTATGAATGTTCCTGCCTATATCAGCAGTGTGAAGGATGTTTATCTTGATCTGGTTGATAAGATCATGGCAACAAGCGGCTATCAGGATATTATGACAAACCTGATGAGCACATTAAAATTGAACACAGTACAGGTTGATTTTACGGCAACAGATACAACAACATTACAGAATTATGTAGTAGATGTTTTATCAAAAATGAGTTCTACCGGATGGGATTCCTTAAGAGAGTCATTCCCGGCGCTCACAGATTCCATTGATTCTACATATGGTGTAGTTTCTCATGTAAACAACTTTATAGGATTAAATATTTCAGATACTCCATTTCAGATCATCAAAGCTGCATTTGCAGGTGGAAGTATTCTGATGGCAGTTCTTGCATTGCTGATTCCTGTGATTTCTTATTTGACACAGGTTTTAAATATCAAGTTAATGCCAACGGCTGCAACAGCAGGCGGAGATAATGACCAGATGGCTCAGCAGATGAAGATGATGAACCGTACTATGCCATTATTCTCACTGGTAATGTGTTTTACTGTTCCGGTCGGTCTCGGTATCTACTGGATCGCAAGTGCGGTTGTAAGAAGTATCCAGCAGTTCTTCTTAAATAAACATTTTGATAAGATTGATCTGGACGATATTATTGCAAAGAATCAGGAAAAAGCAAAGAAAAAACGTGAGAAAATGGGAATCTCCGAAAACCAGATTTCCAATGCTGCACGTATGAACACAAGACAGGTTACAGCAAGTTCCAAGAGTTCCGTTAAGACAACGGCAGAGAAAGAACTTGAACTTGAGAAGGCAAATGCATTGAAAGCGAATGCAAAACCTGAAAGTATGGCTGCAAAAGCAAACCTGGTCCGTGAATTTAACGAGAGAAATAATAAGAAAAACTAACAGATTATTTTTCAAAAACGTGTTGGTAAGATAACGTATATGTGGAGGTTATTGTTATGGAGTATATTGAAGTATCAGCAAGAACAGTCGATGATGCTATCACAGAAGCTCTTGTAAAACTTGGAGCTACCAGTGATCAGATTGAATATGAAGTAATCGAAAAAGGAAGCACAGGATTTTTAGGAATCGCAAGAAAAGATGCTGTGATCAAAGTTCGTAAGAAATATTCTGTAGAAGGTGATATCACAGAATTTTTACAGAAAATCTTTGCTGCTATGGATCTTAAAGTTGAGATCATTATTGAAAAAGCAGAAGATGGTAATACTTACAACGTAGAACTGAAAGGAGATGACATGGGTATCCTCATTGGTAAAAGAGGACAGACTCTCGACTCCCTGCAGTATCTTGCAAACCTTGCAGTGAATAAAAATTCTGAGGAATACATTAAAGTTAAGATTGATACAGAAGATTACCGCAAGAGAAGAAAAGAGACATTGGAGAATCTTGCAAAGAACATTGCATACAAAGTAAAGAGAACAAAACGTCCTGTTTCTTTAGAACCAATGAATCCTTTTGAGAGAAGAGTTATCCATTCTGCATTGCAGAATGATAAGTTTGTAACAACACACAGCGAAGGCGAAGAGCCATACAGACATGTGGTTGTTACTTTAAAAAGAGATAGAGAAAGATAAATTCAAGTATAGAATTTAAAAGACCAGAAGCTGCACGTTACAAAGCTTTATGAAAATGCCGGAAATGATATGGCAGGTTCTTATGAAGTTTTGCGGCGTGCAGTTTTGTACATGGAAAGGATATCACTATGGGAACGGATACCATTGCTGCAATTGCAACTGCAATGACAAGTTCAGGAATCGGAATCGTAAGAATCAGCGGAGACGAGGCAGTTTCTATCACAGACCGTATTTTTGAAATGAAGAATCAGAAAAAGTTAGAAGATATGTCAACGCATACGATTCACTATGGTCATATTCATGACGGCGATGAAGTGATCGATGAAGTTATGGTTCTTCTGATGAGAGGACCGAAAAGTTATACCAGGGAAGATACGGTTGAGATAGATTGTCATGGCGGCGTTTATGTCATGAAGAGAATTTTAGAAACAGTGATCAAATATGGTGCGCGTCCTGCAGAGCCGGGTGAATTTACAAAACGTGCATTTTTGAATGGAAGAATTGATCTCTCACAGGCAGAATCCGTTATTGATGTTATCAATTCCAAGAATGAATTTGCATTAAAAAGTTCGTTGAGCCAGCTTTCCGGTTCTGTTTCAGAAAAAATCAAAGAAATCCGCGGAACTGTTTTACATGAGATTGCGTTTATCGAAAGTGCATTAGATGATCCGGAGCACATAAGTCTGGATGGATATCCGGAAGAACTTTCCGGTATAGTATCGGATGTGATAAAAAAAATTGATAAACTGCTTGCAAACAGCGATAATGGAAAAATGTTAAAAGAAGGTATTTCAACTGTTATTGTCGGAAAGCCGAATGCCGGAAAATCTTCTCTTTTAAATTCTCTGGTTGGAGAAGAGAAGGCAATCGTTACAGATATTGCGGGAACAACACGGGATGTTCTGGAAGAACAGATTAATTTAAATGGTATTATATTGAACATTATTGATACAGCCGGAATCCGTGACACGGAAGATGTCGTGGAAAAAATTGGTGTGGAACGTGCAAAGAAATATTTGAATAATGCCGATCTTGTCATTTACGTAGTTGACACATCCACAGCGTTAGATGAAAATGATCATGAGATCATGGAATTGTTGAAAGACAGACAAGCAATCGTTTTGTTAAATAAATCTGATTTAAGTCCGGTCACAACTGTGGAAGATATAAAAAAACATCTGGATAAAAAAATGATCTCAATTTCTGCAAAAGAGCAGACAGGAATGGATGACCTTGAAGAAACAATCAAAGAAATGTTTTTCTCCGGGGAAGTTACATTTAATGATGAAGTTTATATTACGAATATCAGACATAAAACATCTTTACAGGAAGCTTTGCGAAGTTTACATTTAGTATTGAAGAGTATTGCAGATGACATGCCGGAAGATTTTTATTCCATTGATCTGATGAATGCTTACGAGGAGCTAGGAAATATTATCGGAGAATCTGTGGAAGATGATCTGGTAAATGAAATCTTCAGCAAATTCTGTATGGGTAAATAAAATGTTATCGATATTATTTATGTTATGTTAATGAGGAAATTAAAAATGGAAGAGAAGAAGATTCCGTATGTAGAGGAAGAATATGATGTGGTTGTAGTCGGAGCCGGACATGCCGGATGCGAGGCAGCATTGGCGTGTGCGAGACTCGGACTGGAAACAATTATTTTTACCGTGAGTGTAGACAGTATAGCGATGATGCCGTGTAATCCGAATATTGGTGGAAGTTCCAAGGGACATCTGGTTCGTGAGATCGATGCGCTCGGTGGTGAGATGGGAAAAAATATCGATAAGACATTTATCCAGTCTAAGATGTTAAATAAATCCAAAGGTCCGGCCGTTCATTCACTGCGTGCGCAGGCAGATAAAATGAATTACAGTATGGAGATACGTAAGACGCTTCAGAATACCGATCATCTTACCATCCGTCAGGCAGAAGTTTCTGAAATTATCACGGAAACAACAGCGCTGGAAAATGGAAAAGAGATTCAGAAAATGACAGGTGTGAAAACGTTTTCAGGTGCGGTTTATCATTGTAAAGCAGTCGTATTGTGCACAGGAACTTATCTTCGCGCAAGATGTCTGACCGGTGAGATGATCACATACACCGGACCAAACGGTCTGCAGGCAGCAAACCATCTGACGGATTCTCTGAAAGCGCATGGAATTGAAATGTTCCGTTTTAAGACAGGAACACCTGCACGAATCGACAAAAGGTCTGTTGATTTTTCAAAAATGCAGGAGCAAAAAGGAGATGAGAGAGTTGTACCTTTTTCCTTTACAACTAATCCTGAAGATGTACAGATCGACCAGGTTTCCTGCTGGCTGACTTATACAAATGAGAAAACACATGAGATCATCCGGAATAACCTGGATCGTTCTCCGATTTATGCAGGAATTATTGAAGGTACAGGACCAAGATACTGTCCTTCCATTGAAGATAAGGTTGTTAAATTTGCGGATAAGGACAGACATCAGATTTTTATTGAACCGGAAGGAATAAATACGAATGAGATGTATGTTGGTGGAATGTCTTCCTCTTTACCGGAAGATGTCCAGCATGAAATGTACCGCACCTTGCCGGGACTTGAACATGTGAAAATTGTCCGTAATGCTTATGCGATTGAGTATGATTGTATCAATCCAAATCAGTTGTATGCTACTCTGGAATTTAAAAATATCAAAGGACTGTTTTCAGGTGGTCAGTTTAATGGAAGCAGTGGTTATGAGGAGGCTGCCTGTCAGGGACTGGTTGCCGGAATCAATGCAGCCATGAGCATTCTCGGAAAAGAACCGCTGATATTAGATCGCTCCGAGGCTTATATAGGAGTTTTGATTGATGATCTTGTGACAAAAGAAAATCATGAGCCGTATCGCATGATGACTTCCCGTGCGGAATACCGTTTGCTGCTTCGTCAGGATAATGCTGATCTCCGTTTATCAAAAAAAGGATATGAGATTGGTTTAATTTCACAGGAGCGATATGACTGGGTCTGCCAGAAGGAAGTATTGATCCAGAAAGAGATTGAACGTGTTGCCGGAGTCAAGATCGGTGCTAATAAAGAGGTTCAGGCTCTTTTGGAAAGTTACGGAAGTATTCCGTTAAATACCGGAACAACTTTAACAGAACTGATCCGCAGACCTGAACTTGATTATGAGAAATTAGCTCCGATTGATAAGGAAAGACCTGAGCTGCCTTATGATGTAGTTGAACAGGTTAATATCAATATCAAGTATGATGGTTATATCGTGCGTCAGATTAAACAGGTAGAGCATTATAAAAAACTGGAAAATAAAAAAATAGCAGAAGATTTTGATTATGATGAAGTACCAAGCCTCCGTATTGAAGCCAGACAGAAGTTGAAACTTTACAGACCGTTATCAATTGGCCAGGCATCGAGAATTTCAGGAGTCTCCCCGGCAGACATTTCGGTGCTTTTGGTTTATATGGAGCAGATGAAATATCATAAAGGAAATATAAAATGACATATAATTTAGAAAAATTTTTAAAAGGTCTGGAAGAACTTCAGATTGAATTAAGCGATAATCAGATACAGCAGTTTATCAGATATTATGAGATGCTGGTGGAAAAAAATAAAGTTATGAATCTGACTGCAATCACAGAATTTGATGAAGTCATTGAAAAACATTTTCTGGACAGTCTCTCCCTGATCAAAGTGTATGATCTCCAAAAAGAAGTTTCAGTGATGGACATGGGAACCGGCGCTGGATTTCCAGGGATTCCTTTGAAAATTGCATTTCCAGATCTGAGGATGACACTTGCTGATTCTCTGAATAAAAGAATCTTATTTTTACAGGAAGTGATAGAGGAACTTGGATTAAAAGGGATCGAAGCACTTCATGCGAGAGCGGAGGAGCTTGGAAAAAATAAGGAATACCGTGAAAAGTTTGATCTGGTTGTCTCAAGGGCAGTCGCAAACCTTTCTTCCTTAGAAGAGTATTGTGTTCCTTTTGTAAAAATAGGTGGAACCTTTATTTCTTACAAATCCGGTGAAATCGAAGAGGAAGTTGCTAATGCAAAAAATGCAACATTTTTGCTTGGAGGAAAAATAAAAGAAGTCTATAAATTTGATCTGTATGAGCAGAAAAGATCGTTTGTCGTGATCGATAAGGTGAAGGGAACACCGAAAACTTATCCGAGAAAAGCCGGAACACCGACAAAGACACCGTTGTAAAAATAATAGTTACTGAGTGATGTAATAATTGGGTGATAAAATAAATCACCATATACACAAACTCCTGTCTTTTTTATGATGCAATAACATGCTTAAATGTAAAAAATTTTTACATTCTATTATAAAACGTGTTTTTAATGCATCATTTGGAGGACAGGAGTTTTTTCTTTTTATTATTAAATTCTAAAATAATCCTACTTTAAAAACATATCAATTGCTTCCACAACTTTATCGGCAATCTCTAACTGTGGATATTTTTTACAGTTGGATAAGTATACGATTTCATTTCTGGAGTTTGTCTTTTTATAAGAATCCGCAATTGCGATTGCATCTTTCATGTTTCGACTCTCAATCACATAAATTGGAGTTTCTAATTTTTTCAGCGCATGTTCAATACTATTCTTTGTGTAATTTGCTTCCATGCTTGCCATTAAATATTTACCATGACTGAAATTCATGTGGGCTGCTTCGTAGTATGCGTCAATTAATTTGGAAGAAACCAACTGTGGTCTCGCATAATATTCCTCGCGGAAATCTTTGGTGATGTAAGTATTGCTAACTTTGATGTTGTAAAGGAATGTTCCAATGACAGGGAGTTCCAATAATGTTTTTTTCACAGAAGCATATTTATCGGTTGTAATATGAAGCTCTTTCAAAGAGGTCGGATTGATTGCAATAATAGAGTTTGCCAGATCCTTATTCATATTGCAAGCTAACGTTACAAATGAGATTGATTCATTCGATGCAATAATATCTGTTTTTTCTCCAATTACATTTTGGATAAAATCCGTCACAAGCTGAACATATAAATAATTGGTGTAAGTTAAGTACGGTTTTGCAGAGCGTCCACATCCAAGTAAGTCCAGTGTGTAGACAGTATGTTTCTTTTCCAGTTTCCGAATCACTTTGCACCATTCATAAGAAGAGCTGACCGGATTCAGATCGTGAATCAGCAATAACGGACTGCCTGATCCGCGTTTCGTATAATAAATCTGTCCGTTTTTCCAATCGTAAAAATTGCCGTTCTCTGCTTTCAAAATATTCTTGATATCGGCTGTCATATTAATAAATCTGTTAACAAAATGGATTGTTCCAGCGGCAAGAGCTGTCAACAGAAAAAAATGTTTAATATTCTTTTTCATAAAAACCTCCTCATTTATTTTATGATCATTAAAAAATGTATTTGATATAATTGAAAAATCGTTTCACCATTTCATAATCATAAATCTTTATTTAATAATATTATATCCGCTTTTTATAACATATACAAATTAATTTTTGAAAAATCATTCATTTTTTTTACATATTTTGAAAATTTTAATTTACTTTAATAATAATATAACTATAACTGTAGTATAATTGTTTTTAAAATAATGATATGATATAATGTGCGTAAGCAATGAGCAGTGCCATAGACAGAGAAAATAGTTTGT
>ERZ791610.1237-NODE-1237-length-10604-cov-4.815054_pt1 | contig 10604 bp, 8 predicted proteins | sample MGYA00510061_ERZ791610 | MGnify/ENA primary metagenome ERZ791610 (study PRJEB30046, sample SAMN00791922) | human gut metagenome | study: EMG produced TPA metagenomics assembly of the A metagenome-wide association study of gut microbiota in type 2... | reverse complement strand
GTACAAAACAATCTATGATAACTACCTTTACAGATTAAACAAACACAATAATGAAACAAAAATCAAAAATATGATGTATAAAAAAATCTGTGAAGTTAAACAGCAAAAGTGTATTACAAACTACCGCATTTATAAGGAATTGAACCTTAATGCAGGTAATGTCAATTCTTTTCTCAAATACGGCAACACTGATAAATTGAGTGTTGAAACAGTAAGAAAAGTTCTTACATTTATTAATGAATATTAATAAAAATATATTGACAATATAATATTGCAATGATATAATCAGCTAAACAAAAAGATTAACATTGTATTGCTTTTGAGAGGTGTTGTTTATGTTTTGGTTAGTTTTCTGGATTTTGGTGTGTCTTGCTTACGGAATTCGCAGAATGGCAAATCACGATTATCGTTTTGGCTCGGGACTTTTCAAGAGCAGTGAAAATAATCTTGACGAAAAGGACGAGTTTGTCGATAAGGATTATTATGACAAAAAGAATCTTTTTAAATAATATAAAGCAAAATCTAAGGCTCTTGAGTTGTTTTCAAGAGCCTTTTGTTGTGTAAAAACGCTCCCGTATTGTACGGGAGCATTTCTTATTTTATAGCCTTTATAAACTTGTAATACGGCTTTTTGATGCGAGGGAGATTATTGTAAATTTCTTCAACAGAATTATAGTAAGCGTTTTCAATAATCTTCAGTTCATCATCGCTTATTGTGTGATTGCTGAATCTCGCCTTTTCGTACACGGATTTCACTTCATCTGTAATCAGAATATGTGAAATTTTCGTTAGATTTTTAAGTTCTTTATAAATGTAGATTGCCCTTTTATTGTTTCTTCCTGTTTCAAATCTTTGTTTTCTCTTTTTGATAATGATAATTCTTCTTGAGAAAATTGCGATTAAAGCAAGGACAACAATTCCCAATGACATCATAGCGATTGTAAATCCGTTAAATTCAAATGAAGATTTACTGTCATTTTTCGATTTTGTGCTGTGAGAAACCGTGCCGTTTGTCGGAGCAGTCGGTGCTGTTGTCGGTTCAACGGTTGTTGGCTGAGTTGTGTCCGTACTGCCGCCGTTTGCTCTTTGAGAGCCGACATACCTTGCCGGCTGAAACGATGACGGTGTACATTCAAGCGGAATCCAACCCGCCGTATCGCTGTAATACTCAACCCATGCGTGAGCATTGTCGGTTGTTACGGTAACGGTCTGATTTGCGTATGCGGTTGCATAGTAACCTGTAACATATCGTGCCGGAATCCCGAGCGCTCTCAGCATAAGCGTGCCGGCCGTGGCAAAATGAACACAATATCCCGTGTCGCTTTCGTTGAGAAACCAAGTTGCAAAATCTTTGCCTGACGGCATTTTCGGAGTTTTTAACGAATAGGTTTTACTGCTTGAAATATAGTTCTTTACCATTTCAATCTTTTCGGAAGCGGTAAGCTCCGAGTCGAGAAAACCCTCTTGCTCTGCAATTCTACGCAACTCAATTTGTGTTGTTCTCGGAATTTCAAGATAGGTGTCATACACAAATGTTTTGTATTCTTCCGCATCGGAAGAATTATTGTATCTGTATGTGTTTTCAGCATAAAACGGATAGTGCGAATAATTAAATTCGTTTTTATCCGTATCGTTTTTTACACACACATCGGCAACCGAATTGAGATTGTCGGGTAGACTTTCCAAAAAGTAGGGAACATAGGCAATCTTACTTTTATTCAGCATATGAACCCTTGTATCGGTTAAAGCATTGTTTCCGATTGTTGCCGTAAACGGTACGAAATCCTGCGGATATCTTGCGGCATTATTGTCGGAAATGATATTCCATATATTGTCCCTGTAGTCGGCATATGCTGTGCCTTTGAGATAAATATTACCGCCAACTGCCGAAGTGACCGTCATAACAGGTGTATGCGTCTGCGTCAGCGGCGAAATATCGCTGAGATTTTCTTTTTCTTCAAGTGAACCTTTGATTTCATTAAGGTTTTTTTCTGTGGAAGTTTTTCGCCCGTCATCAATATTAAAGCCGTTTTCAATGCTCTGTAAAAGGTTTTCCTGCCAGTCAAATCGCTCATATTTTTCAATCGGATTGAACGCAAGCAGAATTGCCATCACAACAAGCATTGTTCCGAATGAAATTGCCGCAATCACACCGCCCTGTGACGGTCTGAATTTGCGTGTGTTCTTTGAAATGTACAAGGCAATAAGACTTGCAATTGCAATAAAAAGACAAACGAGCGACGGCAGAGTGTTTACAAGAATGAAGCAGGGGACAAGCAGTACCATTGACAGCAATGACGGAATCAAAATACGCTTGTATCGTATCAGGCTGATTGTAAAAACTGCACTCAGTATTGCCGAAATGAACACAAAAAGTCCTGTTGCGCTTGTGCCGAGGGTATCTCCCAAAATAATTTTGTTCTGTACGGGAAGATATTGCGAAAGTAGTTTTAAAACCTGCGTAATAACATAACTCAATTGCTCAAGTATGCTTTCAAGTGAAAACAGCAGAGTAAATACAAAAACAATCATAGTGATTGCCACGCTGATAAACAGTACACCCGACTTTTTCACAAGAGAGGCAAGCAATCCGTAAATTGTGCAGAAAATTGCCGTGGGAACTACTATGATGTACCATTCTGTTTTTATATCAAAAGAGGTGACAAGACAGTAAAACAGGCTTGAAATCAATGTTATGCAGAGAAAAATGTCAATCGCAAAGCTTGTTTTGTTTTTCACAACAAGTCAACCTCCTCACGATCGGCAAATATACTATAATGCTGAAAATCATTTGTGTCGGCAACAAAGCTGCTTTCCGTGTTTAGATAGAGTGCGGAAAAATAGTTTAATATATCGCTTTCGCATCTTATCTCAAAAGGATTGCCGTTCCTGTCACAGGCAAAGCAAATGCCTATGCTCTTAATCATATATCGGCAGACATACATCAGCTTTGCAAAAACAACATCATTTTCGTCTGCATTATCTCCAAAAAAAGGCATTATAAGACAGTTCTTGATTATCGGAACATTCGGTTCTTTTACAATCAGCCCATCGCTTTTTGACGAAAGCTTCCAATGAACATTGCGCAGACTGTCACCGTGACGGTATTCACGAAGCTCATAAATTTCGCTGTTGCCCACAGGCTTAGGCTTGTACCCCGTAACCGTGAAATTACTGCTGTCGGGGATAATTTTCGGTTTTTGTTGTTTTGGAAGAACACGAACAAAGCTACGCTTTTTGATCCTGATCGGGAGAAAAAATATACCGAGCATATCGTAAACTTTACCGTTTTTGCATACAATGTCAAGCTGACCGCAATGCTGTGTAAGACTGTTGCATTGTCTGATTAACGGCTTTGTAAATGTACCCGAAAATCTGATTTTTATGTTTTCACAAAGATTTGTTGTAAGGTTGGTTGATTTTATATTCAGCGTGAGCATAGGGCAGAAGAGCGGTTTTTTCTTCTTGCCTGATATTGCAATGTAAAACTCATCCTTGATAAAAACATTTTCTTTTGCAAAAATTTCAATATCTGAGCGTACACTCCGTATCATAAAAGGCAGACTCAGCAAAAGCGAGATTATCGGAATTGAAACAACCGTCAGGAACAAAAACCATGAGAACCAGGCGTAATAAAAAATGCTGAACAAAAATGTTCCCGTCAGCAGACAAAGATAAATTATTATGTTCCTTATCATTTTCAAGTCCTCGGTTTTGGAGTTTTTCTGAGAATTTCGTGCAGAATTTCTTCGCTGTTCTTTTTTGATGCAGAGGCTTTTGCGTTGAGAATTATCCTGTGATTTACGGTGCAGATAAAAATATTCTGCACATCTCTCGGCACAATGTAATCTCTGCCCTCGGCAAATGCAACAGCCTTTGCCATATCGGTCAGTGAAAGCGTTGCTCTCGGGCTTGCACCTCTTGAAAGCAACGGATGCTTTCTTGTTGCCAAAATGAGTGACACAATATATCTTGCCATATCGTCGCTGACAAAAACATTCTGAACCTTCGACTGCATTTCAAGAAATTCATTTTTGGATACAATGCAGTTTACTGAGTCAAGTGGATTTTTACCGCTTCTGTTAAGCAGCATTTTACATTCCGCATCGCTGTCGGGATATCCCATTGAAAGCCTTACCGTGAATCGGTCAATCTGTGAATCAGGCAAAAGCTGTGTTCCCGACGCTCCTGTTGGGTTTTGCGTTGCAATAACAGAAAAAGGCTTTTCAAGCTTGAAAGTATTGCCTTCAACAGTAACCTGCCGTTCTTCCATTGCTTCAAGCAAAGCCGCCTGTGTTCTGCTTGAGGTTCTGTTTAACTCGTCTGCAAGAAAAAGATTACAGAATACAGCGCCTTTGTTGAAAGTGAATTTTCCTGTATCCTTGTTATAGACCGCAAAGCCCGTGATATCTGACGGCAAAGTGTCGGGAGTGAACTGTACTCTGCCGTATTCAAGACCGAGCGCCTTTGAAAACGCAACCGCCATTGTTGTTTTGCCCACACCCGGAATATCCTCAATAAGAATGTTTCCTCCTGTGAGCAACGCAAGCAGAGTGGTGACAACCGCTCTGTCTTTACCGTTTATTACCTTTTTTACCTCATTGGTTATAAGTTGAAATTTATTCATTATTTGTCCCTTTGTGTTAAAATTTGTTGTTATATTATTTATACAATAATTGAATCTGAGCAACGCTCTCTGATTAAATTATATTTGATTTGCTTTTTTATTGCAAGTCTTTTTCGTAAAATACAGACCAACTTTAGATGTGAAAATATGTTTTTAGGTTATGCAGAATATATGCAAAAAAACGGCAGTCCGTAAAGAACTGCCGTCTGAAAATTAAATTGACAAATAAGAATTAATGTGTTATCGTTCTTTGTTACCAAGTCTTTGGCAATAAAAAGTAATTTTTTATTAGTCAAAAACACAATAAAAATCTGATTATCCGCTAAAACACAGTATCTATCAGCATTTTCAAGGAAACAAACACATCAATTTACTACTTATTTACTACTAACGAATGAGCCTTGATACGCAAGTTTTCCTAGATATGCAAAGATATGGTACAGCACATCAGTATTGAAACAAGAAAAAATTGAATAACTTATAGACTATGGAACGCCTAACATGACGTTCCTTTTCTATTTTCAGCCGTTCTTATTGGACGGCTATTTTATTACCCAAAATGAAAGGAGCATTAGATTTATGAAAAAGACATGGAAACGATTGTGTACGGGCTTCTTAGCTCTTGCAACTGTCGTTACTGCTTTACCGACTACACCCGTTCATGCAGAAAGTAAGCAATACTGGACGGAAAGTGCAGAGCGTGTCGGTATCATTGAAAAAGTAATGAATGACAGTTCTATCGGTTCGACATTCAATGAGGGCTATATGAAAGTCGAGGGCGAAACTGCCTATTGTATTGACATCAATACAGATTTTAAGAACGGCTACAAGACCAGAGCTGACGCAAGCTCACGCATGAGTGCCGACCAGATTTCAGATGTGGCGTTATCCTTAGAGTATGTCAAACAGTATGGCGAAGCTCACAAGGAACTGAACTACAAGCAAGTCTATCTGTTGGAACAATGTGTCGTCTGGCAGAGATTGAGCGTACATCTTGGCTGGCAATGTGATAACGTGCGAGCTTCTTATGATGAAATTCCAAAGGCAACACAGGACGAAGTTTTCTCTGGTGCAAAAGCCTTTGTCAAAGAGAATAAAGGACGCTATGAATGTGGCGGTTATATCTACTCTGGCGAGGGGCAGGAATTGGGACAATTCTGGGCGAAGCTGAATGTCGGAAATGCGAAACTGCAAAAGACTTCCAGTAATACCAGCATTACAGACGGTAACGGGAATTACTCTGTCGCTGGTGCGACATACGGTGTCTTTGCTGATAAGGACTGCACGAAACAGCTTGCCACCCTTACGACTGATGAAAACGGAAATACAGACGTTGTAGAGGTAAAAGCAGGCACAGTCTATATCAAGGAATTATCCGCACCAGCAGGATATAAAGTAGATAAAACTGTATATTCCTTAAAGGTTGAAGCTGGAAAGACAGCGACTTTGAAAGTATCTGATACGCCAAAAGTAACGGACACTTTGATTGAGCTTTTCAAGATTGATATGGAAACACAGAAAGACAATCCGCAGGGAAACGCTTCTCTAGCAGGTGCGGAATTTACATGGAAGTATTATGCTGGCTTCTATAACAAAGACAATCTCCCTGCCGAAGCTACTCGTACATGGGTTACAAAGACAATCGCCGAAACAGACAGCGACGGTACAATCCATTATGTTACAAAATTAGCGGACGCATACAAGGTATCTGGCGACAGCTTCTATATGCAGGACGGCAAAGCGGTTCTTCCACTTGGGACACTAACCGTTGAGGAAACAAAAGCTCCAAACGGTTACTTGTTAGACGGTGCATATATGCAGGCTGGCGATAAGTCCGAACAGATTAAGGGCTTATATGTAACACAGATTACCGAGGACGGCGACCTTGCCGTATTATCTGGAAGTAACCAGTTTTCCGTATCAGACAAGGTTATCCGTGGCGGTGTCAAAATTCAGAAACGAGATTTAGAAACGGGCGATACAAAGCCACAAGGAAGTGCCACTTTGAAAGATACTGCCTTTGACATCATTTCCTTAAATGATAATGCGGTATTGGTTGAGGGCAAGTTATACAAGAAAAATGAAGTGGTAAAGACAATTCGTACAGATATTGAGGGTATCGCTTCTACTTCTTCTGACCTCTTACCTTATGGAAAATTCCGTATCGTTGAAAGTGAAGCTCCCGACGGTTACTTAACTGACGGTGCAAAACCGATTGATTTTACAATCACAGAAAATGGAAAAATCGTGGACTTAACCGACGAAGCCCATTCTATCTATAATCAGATTAAGCGTGGAGATATTGAGGGCGTAAAAATCGGTGCAGGCACACACAAGCGTCTTGCTGATGTTCCCTTTAGGATCACAAGCAAGACGACGGGCGAAAATCATGTTGTGGTAACTGATGATAACGGGCAATTCTCCACTTCTGCTGACTGGGCTTCTCATAAGCACAATACCAACGCAGGCAAGACCAGCGAGGACGGTGTGTGGTTTGGGACTTCTGAACCAGACGACAGCAAAGGTGCGTTACCTTACGATACCTACATCATTGAAGAATTACGCTCTGATAGTAACAAAGGCTTTGAACTTATCCCACCTTTTGAAATCGTGGTATCAAGAAATAACCTTGTGATTGATTTAGGAACGCTGACTGATGAATACGAAAAAGAAATCTCTATCCATACCACAGCGACCAGCAAGGACGGCGAAAAGACTATCCTTGCAGGAAAAGAGGTTACAATCGTTGATACTGTCAAATTAGACGGACTTACAAAAGGCACAAAGTATCAGTTGAAAGGCTGGCAGATGTTAAAGGAAGAAAACGCCGAGCTTATCATTGACGGGAAACGTGTAGAAAACGATTATACCTTTGTCGCTGATGATGAAGAAATGAAAGTGGAAATTTCCTATACATTCAATGCGTCTGCTTTAGGTGGCAAGAACCTTGTTACCTTTGAAGAATTGTATGATTTCAGCAATCCAGACGAACCCGTGAAAGTTGCGGAACACAAGGACATTGAGGACGACGGGCAAACCGTCCTTATCACAGAGCGTATCATCAAAATTCATACGACTGCTACCGATAAGGACGGCAACAAAGAGCTTGAAGCTGGAAAAGAGGTAACAATCATTGATACCGTAACCTTAGAGGGCTTAGAAGTCGGTACACAGTACAAACTTGTGGGCTGGCAGATGTTGAAAGAAGAAAATGCAGAGCTTCTTATCAATGGAAAGCGTGTGGAAAGTGATTACACCTTTACTGCTGACAGCGAAACTATGAAAGTGGAAGTTGCTTTTACGTTTGACGCTACTTCTCTTGACGGCAAACAGCTTGTAACTTTTGAAGAATTGTACGATTTTAGCAATCCAGACGAACCGAAGAAAGTTACCGAGCATAAGGATATTGAGGATAAGGGACAGACGATTACTTTTAAGGAAAAGCCAGAAGAACCAGAGAAACCCGAAACACCACCGACACCAGAAAAGCCTAACAGACCTAGCGACAGTCCCAAAACGGGCGACAGTACAAATGTAATGGCATTTGTTGTGATGTTGCTTGCGTCTGCTGGTGGACTGGCTGGAACATATCTTTACAAACGCCGTAAAATGAAGAAATCATAAGGCGGTAACGGTATGAGGAAAGAAAAATCACGCTCTCCGCCGAAGCTGTCAAACGGCAGACTTTTGCTTATTCTGGCTTGTCTGCCAACAACCTGCAAGAACACGGATAGTCAAGGGTGCGTAAGCATTGATTTTACCCTTTACTATCTGGGGGATTGCTGGTACTTCCCGAACCGCCAGAATAAGAAATCACAATCAATTTATCAAAAATAGAAAGAAACGAGGTAAAACAATATGGAAATGAAATATGTCGTGCCAGATATGGCACAGTCTTTTGGAACTCTTGAATTTGCAGGCGAAAGCGAGCCAGTCTTTGAAAGAGATAAAAATAATCGCAGGGTCTTAGCCAGACGAAGCTATAACCTTTATTCTGACGTACAGAAAGGCGAAAATGTTGTGGTGGAAATTCCCGTGCAGGCTGGCGAAAAGAAGTTCAAGTATGAGCAGAAAGTAAAACTTGTCAATCCGAAGTTATACGGCAGAGGTTACGCAATCGGGGATATGGGACATACCGATTATGTGTTAGTTGCTGATGATATTGTAGCAGTTGAAGAAAAGTAAAGGAGTGAAGAATTTATGAGATTATCAAACGGGTTTGTTATTGACAAAGAGAAAACATTTGGAGAATTAAAATTTACAGCGGTGCGTGATGTGTTCTTGCAGAATGAGGACGGGACACCGAGTACCCAGCTTAAAAAGCGTATCTATGATTTGAAGTGCAGTCTGCATGGTGGAATTATCCCCGTGTCTGTACCGCCAGAAGTACCGTTAAGGGAATTTCCGTACAATGCAGTTGTGGAGCTTGTCAATCCCGTAGCCGATACGGTATCACGAAAAACCTATACGGGTGCAGATGTGGACTGGTATGTAAAGGCAGAGGATATTGTATTGAAGAATAAAGGCAATCAGAACGCAGGCAGTCCACAGAACCATACACCGCAGGGGCAATCGAAAAAATAACAAATGAAAATGTCTTGTCATTGCCGTAATTATTCTTGAATGTTATAATACGAAATATAACAACTTTTAAGAAGGGATTGATAATATGACAAACGAAGAATTTGAAAAATTTTCTGCTTCTCAATCTGCATTAAGAGATTATATGAATTTTAGAGATACTAATGCTTTTATACATGAAGCCAGAGTTCTATTTTCCACCTATGCAAATCCAGTATGCAGTAAAATATTTAAGGTTATGCCTAAGATTGAAACCAACTATTCTTTTGTAGACATTATCGGAGATGAAGAATTTGCAAGAGATTTAAAACCTAGATACACAAACTTGGATAGTGAATTTATATTTATCAATGGTACATTACGAATTATATCTAAAGATGTATGGGGAAAATCTATTGAAATTGATATAAATGCAATTTAGTATTAAGCGGTTAGTCCTTTAAGATTGACCGCTTTTTTCTTACCCAGAAAGGAGTGATTGATTTATGCGTAAGATTTGGAACAAAGGACACCGTATCAGAGCCAGCGACAAGCACCTTGTCTACCATTTTTCCATAGGGACGCTTCTGTTTTTATTCGTGGCGGTTCTCCTGCTACTGAATATCAAACAGCTCATGCGTACCGACTGGGAGCATTTCAGCTTGTTAGAAAACGGCTTGACGCTTTCCCCTTACAACTTCATAACCATACTGATAGCGACTGGTGTTTGTGCATTGGTCGCTTTTCTGTATTACCGCTTCTGTTACGACAGTTTCAAGAAGCTCCTGCACCGTCAAAAGCTGGCAAGAATGATACTGGAAAATAAGTGGTATGAAGCCGATACCGTACAAGACAGCGGTTTTTTTACTGACCTGCAAAGCAGATCAAGGGAAAAAATCGTCTGGTTTCCAAAGATTTATTATCAAATGGAAAAGGGACTGCTTCATATCCGCTGTGAAATTACGCTGGGAAAATATCAAGACCAGCTTTTACGGTTAGAGGATAAATTGGAAAGTGGCTTGTATTGTGAGCTGACCGACAAGACCCTGCATGACGGTTATATCGAATATACCCTGCTTTATGATATGATAGCGAACCGCATTACCATTGATGAAGTACGGGCAGAAAACGGCTGTCTTAGACTGATGAAAAATCTTGTCTGGGAATATGACGCACTTCCTCATGCTCTGATTGCTGGTGGGACGGGTGGCGGTAAAACTTATTTTCTGCTGACGCTCATTGAAGCTCTACTGCATACCAACGCTGTCCTTTACATTTTAGACCCAAAGAACGCCGACCTTGCGGACTTAGGAACAGTCATGCCGAACGTTTTTCACACCAAAGAAGAAATGATTGATTGCGTCAATGCTTTTTATGAGGGAATGGTACAGCGAAGTGAGGAAATGAAGCAACACCC
>ERZ791610.1231-NODE-1231-length-10649-cov-2.123749_pt1 | contig 10649 bp, 20 predicted proteins | sample MGYA00510061_ERZ791610 | MGnify/ENA primary metagenome ERZ791610 (study PRJEB30046, sample SAMN00791922) | human gut metagenome | study: EMG produced TPA metagenomics assembly of the A metagenome-wide association study of gut microbiota in type 2... | reverse complement strand
GACAGCAAGACGGAGAATGAGAAGAAAAAGAAATTACAAGAACTTTTAAAAAATAAAGTTAAGAAAATGGAGGTAACAGATGATAGTAGTAATTGATTTTGAAACAACAGGATTTAAAGCCGGAGAAGATGAAGTATTACAGGTATCTATCATTGACGAGGATTGCAATGTATTACTTAACACATATTGTAGACCAAACAATAAGGATAGTTGGCAAGATGCACAGAGGGTACACGGCATTACTCCACTTATGGTAGCTAACGAGTTACCATTTGAAAGATATGTATCTACAGTGCTTGAAATTCTCAATAAGGCAGATTATGTAATAGCGTACAATTACGCATTTGAGGATAGTTTTTTAAGAGCCTACGGCATTGAAGTGGACCGTAAGAAATGGTTCGACCCCATGCTTGCATTTGCAGAGATATACGGAGAATGGGATAGTTACCACGGTAATTATAAGTGGCAGAACCTTACCAAGTGTGCAAAATACTACGGATATGAGTTTAAGGCTCACGATTCTTTAGAGGACGTAAAAGCAACTCTGCATTGCTACAAGAAAATGACAGAGGAAGCAGAAAGGAGGGTACAAAATGTTGACACTTCCGATAATGGGAAAATGGTTTAATATGATTCTCTCCGGGGAAAAGGGAGAGGAATACAGGGAGATAAAACCGTATTATATGGTCCGGTTTAAGAAAATATTTGAAATGCACCCAAACTCATACATACCGACAGGAAAGGATATTAAGGAAATCCGCTTTAGAAACGGATACGGCAGCAGTAGACCACAGTTTACCGCATTATGCTCATTGGATGTTAAGGCAGGTAAAGGAGAATGGGGAGCAGAACCCGGAAAGGAATATTACACACTACATATTCACGAAATCAGAGAAAGGAGCGGTTGTTAATATGCAGCAGGCGGTATTCATGGCACATTGCCCTTATGAGTTGGGCGATATTGTAGAAGTTGCAATAATTGAGGGAATGGCTATTACAGGCTATCCGAGAAGATTAGGCACAGCAGAAATGCAGATAACGGACATTATCACAGAACATAGCTTAAAAAATGGCACAGTATCATTTATTTACGAATTAGACGGTAAAAAGCGTATGCAGTTGATACCGTGGAATGAACTAACAAAAAGGAGCGAAAAACATTGATAAACAAAGGGATTGTGACCGAATCGGACACAGAAAAAGAGTTACAGGAACTTTAAAAAAATAAAGTTAAGAAAATGGAGGTAACAGATGATAGTAGTAAATGCAAGAAGTGCAGCAGTAAATGAAAATAAGATACAGCAGCAGTATAAGAACAGGCTTAACAATGCACAGGGGCAGCACTTTGAAAGAGAGATATTAGCCGGGTGCAGAATGTACGAAAGCCACGGAATAGCAAACATTGATAAAACACCCGAGCCATTCAGAGTAACAAGCAAGAACCACAGGACAGGAGAATTTACAGGGAGATTTAGTACACACGCACAACCCGACTTTCAAGGGACCTTATACGGCGGTCGCTCTATTATGTTTGAAGCCAAGAGGACAAGCAAAGACAGAATAACCCGAAATGTACTTACAGATACGCAAATGGACGTATTGGAAAAGCACAGCAGATTAGGAGCGTTATGCGGGGTATGTATCTGTATACAGGATGATTTTTTCTTTATTCCGTGGAATGTATGGCGAGATATGAAAGAAATGTACGGCAGGCAGTACCTAAAGCCGGATGATATAGAGGAATACAAGGTTAAGTTTGACGGTGCGGTACATTTCTTAATGCACACCGAGGAATTGAAAGGAGCATACGAAAATGCAGAGCGAAAAAGATAAAATTATGGAACTGTTGACCGTAACAGAGATTAAGGAGGGCGGAGAGGTAATATTTACAGACCGTTCAATAGAAATCCTACAGGAATTAGGGCAGATTTACAGGGAAGCACCGCTTTTTAAGAAAATAAGGCAGAAACACCCGAATTTGGAGGAAGAAGCAAACGCCGGGTTGGCATACATCCACATGTGCGAAGGGATAACGGAAGCACCAAGTGCCATACGCATAATGCTGACCTGTGAGTTAATGATTCCTTTGATTTGGGAGAAGTTGGAACAGGAGTTACAGGAAACGGCAGCAGTAGCAAGCAAGAAAGCGGAAAACGAAACGGCACAAGGAGGTTTGGCAAGTGCGACTTAACGGAATTGTAGGGGCAGAGATTCCGTATTACAAGATGATGAATAAAGCAATGCCAGGACCGGCAAAGGACACCAAGAGGAAACCAAAGAACGGCAGACTTACAGAGATTGACCCAAAGACCAACAAACCGAGATTAAAAAGCGGTGTACCGATAAGCCGGGCGGTAGAAGTCCTTTATATGTTTGAGAATACGGACGTACTGCCTTATCAGATTGAGGAAATGAAAACAACGATAGCCAATTTACAGGCGAGAGTTAAAAAGTTAGAAGATTGGTAGAAAGGAATGGCGACAAATGAAAATAGATGATTTGGATTGGGAAGATTTATATAAAAAAACCGATTTGCTTATGAAAGAGTTAGGAACAAATGAATACATCATAGCAACAAATGAAAAGACACTATTCGGGAACACACCGTATGTAAAGGTTAGTTTTCCTAAAAGAATAAACACAGTAGCAATGTTGAGAATGAATGGAAGAAAATACATTAGAGGGAAAGGATATAAAAAAGACGGAAAAATTTATTGCGTGTATCAAATACGTTGGGGAGAAGATTGAAGAAAGGGGCGGTAACATTGCGAGAATTAACACTAGGTAGCCTATTTGACGGTATCGGAGGTTTCTGCTATGCAGCAGGCATACCGAGCGGGATAGACACAGGATGCACCATTAAACCGTTATGGGCCGCAGAGGTAGAACCGAATTGTATCGACATAACAAGATACCGTTTTAAGGATGTAATGCACGTTGGAAGCGTTACGGAACTTAAAGGGGATGAAATACAACCTGTGGATATTATAACCTTTGGAAGTCCTTGCCAAGATTTGAGCATAGCCGGAAAGAGAAAAGGACTTAAAGGTAATCGTTCCGGGTTATTCATACACGCAATAAGAATTATAAGAGAAATGAGGTTAGCAACAAATGGAAAATATCCAACTTTCATTATTTGGGAGAACGTACCCGGAGCTTTTTCAAGTAACGGCGGAGAGGATTTTAGAGCCGTGCTTGAAAAAGTCACAAACGCCAATATTCCAATGCCTGCAAGTGGTAAATGGGCAACCGCAGGAATGGTTAGAGGGGGGGAGGTTGACACCGCTTGGAGAATCCTTGATGCTCAATATTGGGGAGTACCCCAACGTAGAAAACGAATCTACCTTATCGGAGATTTTGGAGGACAACGTGCCGGAGAAATATTATTTAAGTCCGAAAGCGTGCTTGGGTATACTCCGAAGAGCAAAGAACAAAGGACGGAAGCTACCGGACAATCTACGAATAGCCTTAGAGCAGAAAGTAGCCGAGGGGGGGAGGTTTTAGGTCTTGATTTTGCACACGCCGACAGCGTGGTAAGAACCTATAAAGATGTTACCCCAACCTTAGTACAGAATATGGGGCGTGGCGGAGGTCAAACACCTTGCATCATGTACGAAGAGAAACGAAGCGTAATACCTTTAAGGGATGAAGTTACAAGAAATAAGGCAAGCAACGGATTAGGCGTTGGAAAGGTCGGGGGACCTTGCCCGACACTCACAACGGCAGATATTCACAGCGTATTTTACGAAGCATACCAACACCACGGATACAGGGAGAGCGATACAAGCGGAACATTAACCGCAGGACAGAATAATACCGTAAGGGGAGATACCCCATTGATTGTAACCGATAAGAAAGCCTTTGAAGAGAATCAGCACGGAGGATACAGGGAAACACAGATTAACGGCACTTTAAGGGCAGCGGGGGGGGCTTACGGCGGAGGGTCGGAAACTCTGATAACAGAGAGTACCAAGACAAAGGGGAATATCCCTAGCACTCCGAAGAAAAGTATTAAAGACCTGTTGAAGAAAGCAACACAGAAAGTTGTATACATAATCCGCAGGCTTACACCTGTTGAGGGAGAACGATTACAGGGATACCCGGACGATTGGACGAAATACGGAGCAGACGGCAATATTATAGCCGATACGGCACGATACAGGGCAATAGGTAACAGTATATGCGTATATTGTGCGGAAAGGCTCTATATAGGCATTATACGAATCCTACAGGAGGAAGAAAAGGACAATGAAAGAAAAGACGAGAGCCTTTTATAAGGCGGTATTTAAGTATTGGTGGCATGAAAGAGTATTGAAGTTCTTTAGAAAATAGGAGTTGGTACGCATGAAGAAATGTAGCTTATGTGGAGAAAAGGCATTGGAGGGCATAGAGATATGCCCGGAATGTCTGAAAAAGGCAGCAGTTGACCAAAAACAGATAAAGAGGTTACGACAGATAAGCAACATATTAAGCATAACGGCAGACACGGACACGAATATAAAAGCATGTATGCAGAGTATAACAGAAATTGCGGACGATTTGGAAAGGGGCAGCTATGGCAAAGAAGAGAAGAAACAGGAAAGTAATACCATTCCAACAGGAAAGGACATTGACATATAACAAGGCAAAGCCGAACCGACAGGCAAGGAGATTAGGGATTAAACCCGAAGAACCAAAGAGAGAAGAGAAAAAGACGGTAAGCAAGGCAGCAGTATTAAGCCAAAAGGCGAAACAGGCGAGAGAAGCACAAAGAAGAATCACACCGCCGGGAATGACATACGGAGAATATATGGAATATCTGAAAGACAAAAGGCAGCAGTTGGAAGAGAAGAAAAAGAACATACAGGAATGATACTTATATAAGTATACAAATTACACAAAAGATTGATGTACTTATATAAGTATATTTGTTAATTATCCCGGGTTGTAAATATACTTATATAAGTATATAATAAAATCATCAAAGGAAAGCAAAACGGAGGTAAGAGATATGACAAAAGTACAGTTGAAAGAGAAATACACAGAATGGAATAAAAATATTTCTGCATTAGATGATAGAAAAACAAAGATATTTCACGAATTACAGGAATTATGTTTTGAAAAAGGAGACGGCAATAAATGGTGTGGAATTGAAAAGTTGGCAGAGGAACTTATAAAGAGAGGACAAACAATAAAGACAATGCAACTACTATCTGAATACTATAAAATTTGCGGTAAAGAGGAAGCATTAAGAGAATTAGCAATAGCAACAAATAATTTTGAGATATAAAACACGGCAAAGAGCCGAAACGGCAAGGGGCAACCGCCACGAGCCGTCAAGACAGGTCGGCAACCTGTTTTCTGACGAGGGCAAGCCAATAGCCGTAGCAGGGATAGAGTGAAAAAATAGCAGTGGGTACGCCAACTAGAGAGCGTGCAGTAAGTCGACAGGTTTTTAGTAATTTTTTAATGCGAAAAATTGCAACGCCTATCACATAGCCGGGAAAGGCGGTGGATATATGCCAAGAAGTCCACCACAAAACAGGCTTGCACGCTTTATAGAGTGCCTAAAGCCATTTAGAAATTGTATAAAGTGTGCAAACACACAGGAAAGGAGGAAAAGAATTGAAAACTTGTAAAACATGTAAAGAGATTAAAGAAAACAGAGAAATTTTTACAGGACTTCCGAATGAAGAGCAAAAAATGACAAATGTTGCAAAGGTAAAAATAACAATTCGGACATACGACAGAATGAATAGAAAAAGAGGGGAAATAACATTTAGTCCAAGACCGTTAAAATTTTGCCCTGAATGTGGAAAACCAATAGAAAGGGATAAAATGGTATGGCAAATATAGGAAAAATACCAATGACACAGGAGGATAGGGATTATTTCAAAAGCGGAGTAAGAACCCTATGCGGTATCGAGGTAATACAGATTAAAAACATAATAAACGACCCGGAATTAAAAGTAGTATTTACTTCCGAGGATTTAGCTTTTATAAGGAACTTGGCAGACAAGCAGGGGCAGTATTCGCCCGGACGCTTAGAGCATTTAAGAAAATGGACTTTAAGGAAGTACAAAGAGTATTAACAGGAGGTAAAAGCAAATGAAAACTATTGCAATTATTAACATGAAAGGCGGATGTGCCAAGACAACAACGAGTGTAAATATGGGTTACATCTTGGCAGAGGACTACGACAAGAAAGTATTGATTATCGACAATGATAAGCAGGGAAATTTATCCAAGGCGTGCGGTGTATGGAATGATGAAGCACCAAGTTTTGCGGATGTGCTTACAGGAGAGAAAACATTAACAGATGTAATGCAACTTGGAGCAAATGGAAATATTGCCGTTGTACCTGCCAATATGAGCCTTTTAACAGCGAATCTTGCGGTTATTAAGAATGAGGATATAGACCAAGTAACAATCCTGTCTAAGGAATTGGAAAAGGTAAAGGACATATTTGATTATTGTATTATTGATTGTCCGCCGGATATAAATATATCCGTCATAAATGCCTTAGTGGCAGCAGACGAGGTTATTATACCGATTAAGATTGACGGATACGCATTTGACGGAATGACAGAGTTAGAAGAGCAGATAAATAATGCAAAGCAACTTAACCCGAAATTAAAGTTTAGAGGATGCCTTGTAACAATGTTTTATAACCGTGATGTATGCAGACAGGGAGAGGAATATTTACAGAATCAGAGATACCCGGTATTTAAAACACATATCCGCAGAACAGAAAAGGCAGACGAGGTTACATTTACTACACAGAGCCTTATGCAGTATTCCCCAAGGTCGGGAGCAGCAAGAGATTATAAGACATTCGTTAAGGAGTATTTGGAGGGATAGAATGACATACAGGAATAAGGAGGGATACGCTGACCCCACAGCCGGGGCAGCAATCCACGAAGCAGAACCAAAGGTAAAGAAAAGGGAATACAACCCAGAAGTAACAAACCTTGTAAGTGTATTAAAGCAGATGATAGATATTGCAGGGTATGAAATGGTCGGACGTATCGTATTGAGAGATAAGGACACAGGAAAGGAGTATAGATAGTGGATTGCGGAATTATCACAGAGGAAAAGGAAGAAATGGTATTGATTCCGAAACGGGATTATATCAGATATATAGAGAATGAAAAAACGCTTGATAATATCAGAAAAATTGTGACCGATTCGGACACAGAAAAATGGAAAGGTATAGGCATTTTAAGAATAGGAGGAAAGAGCAATGGCAGGATTTAACATTAACGACTTACTCAATGCGAAAAGCAAAGGGGCAGCAGTACAGGAACAGGGACCGGCAGAACAGGAACAGGAATTTAAGGTCACAATGCTTGATGTAGAGGATTTAATGCCAAGTAAGGATAATTTCTATTCCACAGAGAATATAGACGAATTAGCAATGTCTATTGAGTTGGTCGGACATATCGAGCAGAATTTAGTAGTAAAGCCGGAAGCACACGGAAAATACGAGGTAATCGCAGGACACCGCCGTAGACTTGCAGCCTTGAAGTTGGTACAGGAGGGCAAAGAAGAATATAGAAAAGTGCCGTGCCTTATCAAAAAGGAATCCGACACAATCAAGGACAAGTTAAGCCTTATATTTACCAATGCAACGGCAAGACAGCTTACGGATTGGGAAAAGGTGCAGCAGGCAAAGGAATTAAAAGAAATCCTTACCGAGTACAAGAGAGCCTTGCAGGAAGAAAACAAGGATAAGCCGAAAGCGGAAAGGAAGAAAATGGGGCGTATCCGTGATATTGTGGCACAAATGCTTAATACATCAACTACGCAGATTGGAAGAATGGAAACCATTGAAAACAATTTATCACAGGAGTTTAAGAATGAATTGGAAAAAGGCAATATCAATATTTCTACCGCCCACGAACTTAGCCGACTTAATGAAGAGGGGCAGAAACAGGCTTACGAAAAATACGAGGAAAAAGGCGAATTACATATAAATGACGTGAAAGAAGAGCCAAAGCCGGAGATAACAGACGAACAGGCGGAACAGGTACAGAAAGCAATCAAGGAAGCATTAAAGGGAGAGGTAAACCGTGCGATATTCAAGGTTAAAGGTAATGTGGCAGCAGTTGAAAAAGAATTGATTAAGCATTTTTCAAAGACATTTACAGCCAAGACCTTAGACCTCAACGGAAAAGAATTTATCTACAGATTCCAAACGGAGGGAATGGCAATACAGATTAAGGAGGATTGGAGTACATATATTATCGAATATGCCGACCTTGCGGAAATCGTTGCATTGATGATTGAAACAGAAGAATTGACCTATGATGATTCCGAAGAGGAAGCACCACAGGGACCGACAGAGGAAGAGGATGCCGAGGAAACACAGGAAAGCAGTTTTATGAATGAGCCGGAGGAAACACAGGAGGACGAAGCGGAAAACGACAACTTACCGGGGCAACAGGATATGAGCGATTACCAGGAATATGTACCCGAACCACAGGAAAAGGGATTATCCTTTACGGAATGGATAAGTAAAAAATACGGAACAGGTCAATATAACATGATACAGAAAGAGGTAAGAAAAGTTATTATGACAGAATCCGAAAACGGAAATATCTGCCCGGCAGAATGGGAAAGTAGATTAACCAACGCCTTATCTGTATGGGTAATGGGTAAAACGGTAGAGTATCAGAAATACTTACAGAGTTAGGCGGTGCGTATGGACCGTATCGAATACAAGGAGGGCGTTATTTGGTGCGGAGAAGAAAAGGAAAGCAATCAATCATCTATATTGGTTGCCTGCCCGTCTGCACAAATTGGAAAAACAGAAAAAGAAACGTGCGATTTAATAAATCAATTCATGCAATCCTTTGATTTGCTTATGGAGAAAATAAAAGACCTTGCAGAGAGGTTAAAAGATATTTTTGATATAGCAGAATCGGATATTTGCGAATCTTGCGAAGCCAAGAGGACGAAGCACGGCAGCAGTTGTATAGCAGAAATCGAAGCTACAGGAAAAGCAAGTATCAAATGGTGTGAAAAATACAGACCACCATAAAAGAAAGGATAGCATAAAATGAAGAATTGGGAAGTAGAAGCAATCTTAAAATTTTACAAAGATATTGACCTTGATATTAAGGTTACAGGCGAGTGGCTAGAGCGGTACGAAAGCGTGTATGATACCACAGGGGCAATTAACTATGACGGTATGCCGCACGGAAGTAATACAAGCGATTCTACGGCTCTGCTTGCAATCGAAATAGCAGGTACAGATACCGCAGAAAGAATTAAGGAATTAAAGGGCAGAATACAGGAGTTAAAGAAGTTGAGAACGGAAATATCAAAAGAGATTTATTCCTTAACTCCGATTCACAAAGCTATTATATGCGGATTTTACTTACAAGGTCAAAAATGGGAACGCATAGCGGAACAGATTAGTTATTCTGTCCGACAGAGTAAAAATATAAGGTGCGTTGCCTTAGAGGTTTTAGGCGGAAAATTAGCAAGGAATAGAAATGTATCACGAAGCAAAATTTTAAAAGAGGTTTTACATTAAAGATTGCCCGCTATTGCCCGATTTTATGTAGTATAATACTAAGATGAAAAGCGAAGCAGGGCAGCAGGATTTTATTATTAAATCCTGTTGCCTTTTCGTGTTATAAAAATTTGAATTTGCAAAAATGCGAAGATTCCGAAAGAACGGAAAGCCGAAAATCGGGAAAACAAACGAAAGGAGGTTTTGACTTGGCAAGACAGAAAGACGAAAACAGGGAAAAGGCGAAGCAACTTTTTTTAGATTCAGACGGCTTAATGAAGAATACAGAAATTGCGGAAGCCTTGGGGATTGATTCGGCAAAGGTACGAAAATGGAAGTGCGTAGATAAGTGGAATGATGCACTTGAAAATAAACCCAAAAAGAGGGGCGGACAAAAAGGCAATAAAAACGCCAAGGGTCACGGGGCCCCTGTGAGAAATAAAAACGCAGAAACACACGGGGCATATTCTAAGGTGTATTTTGATGAATTATCAGAGGATGAAAAAGCTTTGATAGAATCAGTTACCCTTGATACAGGGGAAAATACATTAAGAGAATTACAAAGCCTTATAGCCAAAGAAAAAGATTTGGAAAAAAGGATAAAAGAATTAAACACAGACACCACAGGCAACCTATACACAGACAAGGTTGTAGAAATGCGTACGCCCGGAAAAGAGGGAGAGGATGCAGACCCATACGGTGCATACAATGAGGACGGCAAGGATGCACCACAGGGACCGGCTCTAAGTGTGGCTATGGAAACAACTATTAAATCCTCTGCCTTTGAAAGAGCAATGAAGTTAGAGGACCAGCTTAATAAAGTACACGGCAGAATCATAAAGCTATTGGATACTATAAAGTCCTATGAGTTAGAGCAACGCCGTATCACATTGGAAGAGAAGCGGTACGCATTGATGAAGCAGAAGATAAGCGGGGAGTATGATGTAGACCCCGATACAGGAGAGATAGACGATAGCTATACAGAGGACAGCGAGGACGGCGAGGTATAGGCACAGGCACACGTCAGCAGTAGCCACGCCACGCACCGCCACACGCTCACACACGCACGCACAGGCAGGCACACACCACACACGCACGCACAGGCGGACACAGGCACACGCCACGGACGGCGAGGGAGCGTAGGTACTGT
>ERZ791610.1226-NODE-1226-length-10701-cov-2.760379_pt1 | contig 10701 bp, 9 predicted proteins | sample MGYA00510061_ERZ791610 | MGnify/ENA primary metagenome ERZ791610 (study PRJEB30046, sample SAMN00791922) | human gut metagenome | study: EMG produced TPA metagenomics assembly of the A metagenome-wide association study of gut microbiota in type 2... | reverse complement strand
GTGGAATCCATGAGGCATTTGCAAAATTGCATCAGCTCATACATGAGGCAAAATCTTGTGGCAAAAAAAGCTTTTAATGACAATCAAAACGAAATATGGTATACTTAGCAAGTATGAAAATAGGTGACTTATGGAAAAAACTGATATTTTTTAGAAAATATGAGATACGATACAGCGGAGGAAAATGCTTATGACTTTATTACAGGCTATCTTGATGGGAATCATACAGGGATTGACAGAGTTCCTTCCAGTCAGCAGTTCCGGACATCTTGCACTTTTTAAAATCCTGTTCCATGTTGAGACGGATACGGGAATGCTGTTTGATGTTTTACTGCATGTGGGAACTCTGATCGCAATTTGTGCAGTTTATTATAAAGATATTGTGCGGCTTTTTGTGGAGGGAATCTGTATCGTGAGAGATGTGCTGATCAATTTCGCAGTCCTTATAAAAAACCTTTTTCTGTCGATCCGTGACAGAGGAAAAGATCGTGTTGATTACAGTCCGTACCGCAGAATTGTAAACAGCAGTTACCGCAAGTTTGTGGTGCTGATCATAGTATCAACCATTCCGACCGGAATCATTGGTTTTGTTGGAAAAGACGTGGTAGAGCAGGCATCAGGACTTCTGATCGTGCCGGGCATCTGTCTGATCGTAACCGCAATCCTGCTCTTTATCGCAGACCGCTGCAAGGGCGGAGACAAGCTTCCGAAGGACATTACATACACCAATGCGTTTGTCGTTGGTATTGCTCAGGGCGTGGCAACGTTGCCGGGATTATCCCGCAGCGGAACAACGATCACAGCATGTCTGCTCAGTGGATTTAACTGCAAATTTGCTGTGAAATATTCGTTTATTATGTCGATACCGGCCATTTTAGGTGCCATGGTATTAGAGTTAAAAGATTTTGCAGACCTGTCCGTGAGCGGCATGGATATCACCTGCTATATTGTTGGTATGGTGATTGCTGCAGTGATCGGATATATCTGTATTAAAACAATGCTTGTCATTGTGCGCAATCGGAAATTCCGTGTTTTTGCAATTTATTGTCTGATTGTCGGACTGATCTCAATCGGCGGATTTTTCTATACATTATAGGAGATATTTTTTGGAGGTAATACTTTGGCAACAGGGAAAAGAAAGAGTTCCTCTGGCAGAAAAACTTCTGGCAGAAAAACGAATTCAGGACGTAAGAAGAATGATATGCAGCAGGAGAGCTTTACAGAGGAAGTGATTCTGTGGGTGATTCTTGCAGTCTCCATTTTACTTTTTATCAGTAATTTTGGAATCGGCGGGGCGATTGGAAATGCTGTCAGCAGTTTCTTTTTTGGCGTATTTGGTTTAATTGCATATATTTTTCCGGTTGTTTTGGTGATCGGTACTTTTTTTGCAGCATCCAATAAAGGCAATCGGATCGCAATGGTAAAAATTGTTGCAGCCGTATTTTTTGTTCTGTTTTTATGTATGTTTATCGAGATTGTGCGCTGTGGCGCGGAAGTTGTCGGAGCGGCAGGTGCCTATCAGTATTGTTCGGTACATAAAATTGGCGGAGGATTTTTAGGTGGTCTTCTTGCCGGGATTTTTTGTCCAAATTTTGGACTCCTCGGTTCTTATGTGATCGATGTTGTGGCAATGATCATCTGTCTGGTGCTGATCACAGAACGTTCCGCATTGAAGGGTGTGCAGAAAGGCAGCCGTAAAGTTTATGAAACGGCAAAAGAGAGCAATGAACGTCATCGTGAACTTGCAGAACAGCGACGTGAGGAACGTGAGCTGCGCCGCATGGACCGCAAGGTGGAAGGCGTGGCAGTCGACACAAGAGTTCTTCCGGACAGGAAGGCAGAGCCTATGGGTTCGGATGAAGTCAGTGAAATTAATATTGACAAACTTTTGGGGCAGTCGAACGCCAATCTGCCGGAAATCAAAGAGGAGAAGCATGTGACACTCACAGCCGGAGGCGCAGAATATCAAAAACTTCCTGCTATGGAACCGGAGACGGAACCGTATGTTGCTCCGTCCGCATTTTCTGAGGAAGCGTTTGAGGCAAAAGAGCTGGAAGAGGATGCATCAATCTTTCACACAGAGCCGGCATATCAGGAGAGTATCCATACAGAGCCGGCTTATGAAGGACATCATCCAGTAGAAGAATCTATTCCGTATGATGCCGCAGAAAAACCGGAAGAGCCGCATGTGAGAGCAGAAAAAGTAGAGCTTCATTCAGAAAGAACCGAAAAACCGAAGAAAAATGTTAAGGCTACGGAGGAAGATATTCAAAATGATGTCTCATCCATCGAGGAAGAGATTCATCTGGAGGCACAGAAGGAAAGAAAGTATGTGTTCCCACCGGTATCATTGTTAAAGCCACCTGGGAATAAGCAGGGAGATTCCAAACAGCATCTTCAGGAGACGGCACAGAAATTACAGCAGACATTAAAGAATTTCGGCGTTAACGTTACGATCACGAATATCAGCTGCGGACCATCGGTCACACGTTATGAGATCCAGCCGGAAATGGGCGTCAAAGTAAGTAAGATCGTGAATCTTGCCGATGATATCAAATTGAATCTTGCGGCGGCAGATATCCGGATCGAGGCACCAATCCCTGGAAAGGCGGCAGTCGGAATTGAGGTTCCAAATAAAGAGACACTGATGGTTTCTTTCCGGGAACTTGTGGATTCGCCGGAATTTAAAAATCATCCATCCAACATTTCGTTCTGTGTCGGAAAAGATATCGGTGGAAATGTAACGGTTGCAGATATCGCAAAAATGCCGCATTTACTGATCGCCGGTGCGACAGGTTCCGGTAAATCTGTCTGCATCAACACGATTATCATGAGTATTTTATATAAAGCAGATCCAAAAGATGTAAAACTGATCATGGTCGATCCAAAGGTGGTCGAACTTAGTATTTATAACGGAATCCCACATTTACTGATCCCGGTAGTGACAGATCCGAAAAAAGCGGCAGGTGCACTTCACTGGGCAGTTGCAGAGATGACGGACCGTTATCAGAAGTTTGCAGAGGCAAATGTCCGTGACTTAAAAGGCTATAATGCCAAAATCGATGATCTGCCGGATGGGGAGGACAAGCCGGAAAAATTACCACAGATCGTGATCATTGTAGACGAGCTGGCAGATTTAATGATGGTTGCGGCGAGCGATGTGGAGGAATCTATCTGTCGTCTGGCACAGCTTGCAAGAGCGTGTGGAATCCATCTGATCATTGCTACCCAGCGTCCGTCTGTCAATGTCATTACCGGACTGATCAAGGCGAATATGCCAAGCCGGATCGCCTTTGCGGTGACATCCGGAATTGATTCGAGAACCATCCTTGATATGAATGGTGCAGAAAAACTGCTCGGAAAAGGTGACATGTTATTTGATCCACAGGGAGTACCGAAACCACTGCGTGTTCAGGGCGCATTTGTATCGGATAAAGAAGTAGCGGATGTCGTCGCTTACATAAAAGAAGAAAACGGGCAGGTAAGCTACAATTCATCTGTGGAAGAGCAGATGAACAGCATTGAATCAGGAAATACGACTGTAAGCATTGATTCTGGACAGACAGGGGACGGCAGAGATCCTTATTTTGCAGATGCAGCAAAACTTCTGATCGATAAAGAAAAGGGTTCGATCGGAATGCTGCAGCGGTATTTTAAGGTCGGCTTTAACCGCGCAGCAAGGATCATGGATCAGTTGGAGGAGGCCGGAATTGTCGGACCGGAGGAAGGTACAAAACCGAGAAAAGTACTGATGTCGCCGGAACAATTTGAGCAATATGAAGAGGAATATCTGTAATTGACATTTGCTTATCAATAAGACTTGTATTATAATATTAACTTATAAGTCCTGTATGGACAAATACAATATGCGAAAGAGAATCGCAGGAATGGAGTTTTGGAATGAAAAGTGATATTCAGATTGCACAGGAAGCAGAAATGCTCCCGATCAAAGATGTAGCAGAAAAGCTTGGAATCGGAGAGGATGACCTCGAATTATACGGAAAATACAAAGCTAAATTATCCGATGAACTGATCGAACGGGTAAAAGATCAGCCGGATGGAAAGCTGATTCTTGTGACAGCAATCAATCCAACTCCGGCTGGAGAGGGAAAAACAACGACAAGTGTGGGACTTGGACAGGCATTTGGACGTTTGGGAAAAAAGGCAGTGATCGCATTGCGTGAACCATCTTTAGGACCATGTTTTGGAATCAAGGGAGGTGCCGCAGGAGGCGGCTATGCCCAGGTGGTTCCGATGGAAGACTTAAATCTTCATTTTACAGGAGATTTCCATGCCATTACTTCTGCAAATAATCTGCTGGCTGCTTTGCTTGATAACCATATTCAGCAGGGAAATGAACTTGGCATTGATACAAGACAGATTGTATGGAAACGCTGTCTTGATATGAACGATCGTGTGCTCCGTAATACTGTCGTTGGACTTGGAAGCAAAATGGATGGTGTTGTGAGAGAAGATCACTTTGTCATTACCGTTGCCTCCGAGATTATGGCAATTCTCTGCCTTGCAACTGATATGCACGATTTAAAAAGAAGATTAGGACGCATTATTGTTGCCTATACTTATGATGGAAAGCCAGTGACAGCAGATGATCTTCAGGCAACCGGAGCAATGGCTGCATTATTAAAAGATGCGTTGAAACCAAACCTCATCCAGACCTTAGAGCACACACCGGCAATTGTACATGGTGGTCCGTTTGCCAACATTGCACATGGATGCAACTCTGTCCGTGCTACAAAGACAGCATTAAAACTTGCAGATTATGTGATCACAGAGGCAGGATTTGGTGCAGACCTCGGCGCAGAGAAGTTCTTTGATATCAAGTGCAGAAAGGCAGATCTGAAACCGGATGCAGTGGTTTTAGTTGCAACAATCCGCGCTTTGAAATATAATGGAGGAGTTGCGAAAGCTGATCTTGCAGAGGAAAACCTGGAAGCTTTGAAAAAGGGCATTGTAAATCTGGAGAAACATATCGAAAACCTTCAGAAATACGGTGTGCCGGTGGTTGTCACTTTAAACTCTTTTGTGACGGATACCAAGGCAGAGACAGACTATGTCGAGCAGTTCTGCCATGAGAGAGACTGCGAGTTCGCACTTTCCGAAGTCTGGGAAAAAGGCGGCGAAGGTGGTATTGCACTTGCAAACAAAGTGCTTGAGACCTTAGAGAAAAAAGAAAGCCATTTCAAGGTATTATATGAGAATGATCTTTCCCTGGAAGAAAAGATCGCGACTATCGCAAAAGAAATTTACGGTGCAGACGGCGTGACTTATGCACCGGCAGCAAAGAAAGAATTAAAGAGAATCACAGATATGGGACTTGCCAATTTCCCTGTCTGCATGGCAAAAACACAGTATTCGCTTTCCGATGACCAGACAAAACTTGGCCGTCCGGAGGGATTTACCATTAACGTAAGAGAAGTATATGTATCAGCAGGAGCAGGCTTTGTGGTTGCTGTAACAGGTGCGATCATGACAATGCCTGGTCTGCCAAAAAAACCTGCTGCATATGGAATTGATGTAAATGACGAAGGTGTGATCACCGGTTTATTCTAAAAAAGTAATGCAGTAGAAAGAACAGAATGAGAGGAATTATGGCACAGATTATTGACGGAAAGAAAATTTCACAGGACATCAAAGATGAATTGAAAGAGAAGGTGACGGCACTGAAAGAAGAAGGAATGGAGCCTGCGCTTGCAGTGATACAGGTCGGAAATGATCCGGCATCCTCTGTCTATGTAAGAAACAAAAAGAAGGCATGCGAGTACATTGGTATCCGGTCCTTATCCTATGAACTCCCAGAGGAGACAACAGAAGATGCATTGATCGAACTGATCGAAAAACTGAACAAAGATAAAACCGTAAATGGTATTTTAGTTCAGCTTCCGGTTCCAAAGCATATTGATCCGGATAAGATCATCCGCACAATCTCACCGGAAAAAGATGTAGACGGTTTTCATCCACAGAATGTCGGAAAATTAGTGATCGGTGAAGAGGGCTTTGTATCTTGTACTCCGGCCGGAGTCATTCAGCTCCTGAAACGTTCTGGAATTGAAATTTCCGGAAAAAACTGTGTTGTGGTTGGCAGAAGCAATATTGTCGGAAAGCCAATGGCGCTTCTGATGCTTCGTGAGAATGCTACTGTAACAATCGCACATTCAAAAACAAAAAATCTGAAAGAATTATGTCAGACAGCAGATATTTTGATCGTTGCCATTGGAAAACCACAATTTATCACAGCAGATTATGTGAAAGAGGGAGCTGTTGTGATCGATGTTGGAATCCACAGAGATGAAAATAATAAACTCTGCGGAGATGTACGATATGAGGAAGTTGCAGAAAAAGCTTCTGCAATCACACCGGTTCCGGGTGGAGTAGGTCCAATGACAATTGCCATGCTTATGAGCAATTGCGTGGAAAGTCTGGACAGAGAATAAGATTGGTAGAGATAGAAAGGGTTTCATATGAAATGTGCAAAGTGTGGAGCTGAGTTAAAAGAAGGCTGTTTATATTGTTCGGTATGCGGTCATGAAGCACAAATGGTAAATGGTTATTCTGTTTTGGAGGAAGATTATCTGAAAGCTCTTTTGACGGATGAAGCATCCAAAGATACATCGTCAGAAGAAACAGAAAACCAGAAGAAGAAAGCAGAGGGACACCATAAAAAGAAAAAACAGACTCCGTGGATTGTTTTAGGCTGCGTTGCTGCAGTGGTTGCCGTCATTGCAATCGGAGCAATTGCTTACGTGCGCTATCAGAATAACAATTCGTACGATTACCAGATTGAGATGGCAGAAAAGGAACTGGTGGATTTAAACTATGAGAAGGCGCTTTCTTACTATAAAAATGCGCTGACATTATCACCAAATGACATCAATGCCAGGGCTGCCATGGCGGAAATCTATCTTGCAAGAAAAGAATATGATTCTGCATTAGTGCTTGAGATGGAGATCATCAACCTCGATAAAAAGAACAAAGAGGCTTATCAGGGATTGATCACGATTTATGAGGCAAAAGGTCAGTACGATAAAATTACAGAGCTGGCGTCTACTGTGACAGATACAGATTTATTAGAACTGTTTTCCGGGTATATTGTCGCTGAACCGGTCTTTTATCCGGATGAGGGAACTTATGATGTGTATACGGAAGTTACCATCTTTTCCATTGAAGAATGTGATATCTATTATACATTAGATGAATCAGATCCGAAAAAAAATGGTATTCTTTATACCGATGCCGGAATTGAATTAGACGATGTTGGAAAGTATACCATCAAGGCAGTCTGCAAAAACGATAAGGGAATTTACAGTGATGTCGTTACCTGTAAATATAAGACCGAAGCGAAAGCCCCGGATTATCCGGAAGTAACACCGGATGGCGGTACCATGGATGATATTACGTTTGTAGTGATTACTGCAGATGAGGGATGCAGTATTTATTACACGTGGGATGGAACAGATCCAACAGATACATCTGCACGTTACACAGAACCAATCGAAGTACCGGAAGGAAACAATATCTTATCCATTATTGTTGTGAATGATAAGACAAAACTTACAAGTGAGATCTACCGGACAAATTTTATCTATCATGCCCAGCCTGGAGTTGAGATAGAAGAGTAGCGGGACATTGTAACGTTTAATATGTACGAAGTGAACAAAGAAAATGCCATTGAATTTAAAACTCAATGGCATTTTTTATGTAATAGGAAACTTCGTTTCCATTACATAAAAAAGCTCCGCAAGGATCGCACTGCGGCGGATAAGAAGTATGTCGCATATTGCGACCCGCCGCAGGCGGAGAATCTCGCAAGCGAGATTCATTTTTATAAATGAAACATGATCAATGATAGATTTAACATTCCTCCGGAATGAACTCGATCACACCCTTGGCAAGCTTGGAAACACGCGCTAATGAGTATACATCCACGCCCTGTGCAATTAATTTGTCACGTCCCGGCTGGAAAGATTTCTCAATCAGAATACCAATACCTGCAATGGAAGCACCGGCCTCGGTCAGTAAGCGGATGGCACCGCTTGCAGCTTCTCCGTTTGCAAGGAAGTCATCAATGATCAGAACGTTATCATTTTCCTGAATGAACTGATGGGATAATGTCAGTTCATAGCTTGTACCTTTTGTGAAGGAAGTCACAACGGTCTGAAGCAGATTATCATTTAAAACCTTAGAAGGCTGTTTTTTTAAAATGATCATTGGAACGTTCAAAGAGAGAGCTGTCATGAGTGCCGGAGCGATCCCGGAACTTTCAATGGTAACAACTTTGGTAATCCCCTTATTTCCAAAATGTCCTGCAAATGCATCGCCGATCTGCTGCATTAAAACAGGATCTACCTGATGATTGATAAAGCTATCTACCTTGAGAATATTCTCAGATAAAGCATGACCTTCTTTTAAGATTTTTTCTTCAAGTTCTTTCACTATGTCACCTCATAAATATGTATTGTTATATTTTTAGAACGATAAAATATAGATGCCGGATCTTTCTGTTCGTTCTTTATTTTGCATATTGTAGCACAATTACAGTGTGAAAAAAAGACTATTTCGTGTTTTCTTCGAATAAATTCCCGTAAAGTTCTTCCACCAGATGATCCAGAAAGGTTTCCTCTAAATCCGGGTACTGTTTTGAGAGGAAACGGGTCATGATCTCATAGCGTTTAAAGTAAAGATCCTGATCAAAAACTTCCTCGTCCATGCTCTCATCAATATCTTTTGCGCTGTAAGTGGAAGTAAACCAGGAAATGATTTCAGAAGATAAATCATTTTCTTTTTCTGCCTGCGTGCCAAGTGTTTTCAACTGCCGCAACGACACAATGCCGATCACGAAGAAGATGAGGAGCATGACACCCATAACGATACAGAGCATAATCTTCATATAATCAGCGACATGAACAGGAAGTACTCCGGTGGCAAATAAAATAAGTGCAATAAAACCGAAAACACTCACCAACAGGAATGAATAGGCAGTGGATTTCGTCTCTTCTTTTTTTGATTCCTTTGAAACATAAACTTTCATAATGATTCTCACTTTCGTTTTTTACTTTGTTATAATTATATTTGATTTACTAGACCGGGGCAACGGTTATATGATATAATTTTTCTGTATGAAAATAACAATTTTATGTGTGGGAAAAATTAAAGAAAAATTTTACAGGGATGCGGTCGCTGAATATGAAAAACGTCTGAGTCGCTATTGCAGATTTGAAGTGACTGAGGTGGCGGATGAGAAGACACCGGATCATGCAAGCGAGAATATGGAGCTTCTCATCAAGGAGAAAGAAGCGGAGCGCATGGAGAAGTATCTGAAGGAAGGTGCCTATGTGATCGCCCTTGCAATTGAGGGAAAACAGTTAGATTCTGTGGAACTGTCGCAGAAAATTGATTCTCTGGGAACATCCGGTACAAGCCATATTATTTTTGTGATTGGCGGTTCGCTGGGACTTGCGGAACGCATTTTAAAACGGGCAGACTATAAGCTCAGTTTCTCAAAGATGACGTTTCCGCATCAGCTTATGCGTGTTATCTTATCAGAACAGATTTACCGCAGCTACCGCATTATCAATCATGAGCCATATCATAAGTAGACGATAAAAACAAAAAATTATAATCATAACAAACATAGAGGAGGAATTGTATTTTATGTTACGAATCAGAGAGTATCGCAGGGTGGAAAGCTTAGAGGAAGCCTACGAACTCAATCAGAAGAAAACGAACCGTATCATAGGTGGCGGACTCTGGATGAAAATAGGAGATCGAAATCTTATGACTGCCATAGATTTAAGTGGTCTTGGATTAGATCAGATCAGTGAGACAGAGGAAGAGTTTGTGATCGGCTGCATGGCAACACTCCGCGATTTAGAAGTGCATCCGGGACTGAATGCATACACAGATGGCGCGGTAAAACAGAGTGTCTGTCATATTGTCGGAGTGCAGTTCCGCAACTGTGCGACCGTTGGTGGAAGTATTTATGGAAGATTTGGTTTTTCAGATGTACTGACTTTATTTGCGGCACTGGATTGCTATGTGGAATTATATAAGGGTGGAAATGTTCCAATTCAGGAATTTATCCATATGAATTATGATAATGATATTCTTGTGGCAGTACATATTGTAAAAACACCTGTGAAGATCACTTATCTTTCACAGAGAAACACAGCAACGGATTTTCCGGTAATTGCGGTTGCTGTTTCAGAATATAACGAAAAACTGCATGTCAGCATTGGTGCAAGACCGGTAAGGGCAGAGACACTGACACTTGACCTTTCAGAAAAAGCAGATATGGAACATTTGGTAAAAAAAGTGCAGGAACAGTTTTCATTTGGAAGCAACCGGCGCGGCAGTGCAGATTACAGACGCCATATTGCAGGAGTTCTTGTAAAGAGAGCCTGTGCGGCAAATGAACAGCAGGAGGATAGAAAATGAAGATACATTTATGGCTGAACGGCAAAGAAATCTCTGATGAAATCTCACCGGATATGCCTTTATTGGAATATGTCAGAACAAAGGGATGTTACAGTGTAAAACGTGGCTGTGAGACATCTAACTGTGGACTTTGTACCGTGTGGATGAATAAAAAACCGGTTCTTTCCTGTTCGGTACTCGCAGCAAGGGCAGATGGAAACACGCGCAGCTCCAGATCACCATCATCAATCAGAATATCGCCATCCACCT
>ERZ791610.1224-NODE-1224-length-10718-cov-2.411235_pt1 | contig 10718 bp, 9 predicted proteins | sample MGYA00510061_ERZ791610 | MGnify/ENA primary metagenome ERZ791610 (study PRJEB30046, sample SAMN00791922) | human gut metagenome | study: EMG produced TPA metagenomics assembly of the A metagenome-wide association study of gut microbiota in type 2... | reverse complement strand
TCGCCTGCTCGAGTTCAGAAATAACTCTGCCGACATTGCCTGAGTACTGTAGTTACAAGCTGATTTGAATTATGAAGCCGGCAGTGATCACCGGACGTATCTCAATTTCTAAGAAAGTCTCGGTACTGTAATTGAAAAGTAAATTTTATGAATGAAAGGAGCTTCTTTAGCCGCAGCAGTTCGGTCTCAGCTAAAAATCCTCCGAACAAAAGAATTAAAATTTTTGAGTCTTGAAACTTTGAAGAGAACAAAGAAAATGAAAAACTTAGTAGAGAAGCTGCCGGATCAGCAGCCCGCCTTGCGCGTGATGGCGATGCCTCCGGATACCAATCAGTACGGAGATGTCTTCGGCGGCTGGATTATGAGTCAGGTGGACTTGGCCGGATCTTCCATCGCTTCGCGTGTTGCAAACAGCCGAACCGCTACAGTGGCCGTGACAAGTTTCACATTCAAGGAGCCCGTCTGGGTCGGAGACGTGGTCTCTTTCTACGCAACGGTACTTAAAGTTGGTACCACCTCTATCACGGTAGACGTTACTGTTTTTGCGGAAAGACTGCACAAAGACAACCACCGCATTGTCAAAGTGACGGAGGCTCAGCTGGTCTTTGTGGCCTTAAATAAAGACGGGCGCCCTCAGCCCGTCTACAGAGCGGACAATCCGGCGCCCGAAAAAACAGAATAGAAAACTATTCAGCAAACTTCGGCTGACGTTTTTCCATGAAAGCGCTGAAAGCTTCCTTGCTTTCGGCGCTTCCTTCTAAGTGGGAAGCTGCTTCTTCTTCAAGCTTGCGCTGTTCTGATAAACCGGACATATAGGCGGCTTTAAGCAGTCTCTTTGTGGCCACCATTGCCTCGGGCGGTAAGGAAGCTAGACGCAGTGCGGCGGCGCCGGCGACAGTCATGACTTTGTCGTCTTCAACGATATGGTTGACGAGCCCCATAGCGACAGCTTCGGCAGCAGAAATCGGTTCGGAAAGAAGCAGTTTTTGCGCGGCAAGTTTGTAGCCGCCGCTTTTTACGGCTAATAGACTTACGCCGTAGCGGGGTGTCTGTCCCAATGCCAAACCCGGCATAGAGAAAAGCGCGTGCTCGCCGGCAAAGACAAGATCACAGTGATAAAGCATTGCGGCGCCCTGACCCACTGCAGGACCGCTCACGGCAGCGACAATCGGCTTAGAAAGCGCATCGAGCGCATCGATGACTTTCTGGAATTCATTAAAAATCTGTGTGTTTTCCGCCAGCTGCTCTTCAATATCCAAGCCTGCGCAGAAGACATTGTTGTGTCCGCACAAAACGATGCTGCGTACACGCGTATCATCGTTGAGTTCAAGGAACTCTCTGGCCAAATCCTTGCAGAGTTCGGAATTAAGAGTGTTTCGTTTTTCAGGGCGGTCGATTGCAACTTGCGCAATCTTACCTTCGATCGTTGTAACAATTGGCATTTCGTTTCCTTCAGAGTTCCGCTTATTTTGGCGCTTCTATACAAGCGCCGCGGGTTATTCTCACTAATTCGAGATTTTTAAATTTTCCAAAGTAAAGAGATCGATATTCGGATCATCTTCGTCGGTCGTGCGGACATAGCCGCGTTTTACCATCATGCCGTGCATATTCTCATTGTCTTTAAGTACATAGCCGACGATTTGTTCTAGCCCTCTGCGGCGAGCCTCGGATTCAATTTCGTCCATGAGCAACGTCGCGAGCCCGTGTCCCTGCCAATCATCTCTCACGGAAATTCCGAATTCAGCGGACGTGCGGCTAGGAAGCAAAGACAGACGAGCTTCCGCAATAATGTCGCCGGTATCCGAATTCGGATCTACTGCAAAAATACAGAAAGAACGATCGGGATCAGAAGAAACTGCCGAGACGGCAATCGACTCAAGAGAGCTTGTCAGACTGTGAAAGCGCAGTCTGCGGGACTGGTCGGAGAGCGAACCGAGGTATTTCAAGAAGTTTTCTTTGTCTTCCGGCGCAGCATTCTTGATCTTGACTAAGCCATACTTTCCTCGGACGTTTTTCTCAAAACTCGGACGATAAGGGAAGATCAAATGAGAGGCGTTTTCGTCTGCGGTCAGCGTATCGGATCCTATGACGCAGTGAGCATCTAAAACAATGGCATGACCTTTTCCGCAGAGAAGCGGATCGATGTCGATGGAACGGACGGCCGGCACCTCTACGGCAAGCTGCGAGAGGCGAATGAGTGCAGTCACAGTCGGTTCCGGATCGCACGGAGGAAGTCCTTGGAAATCGCCTAAGAACGTCTTAAAGGGCTCCGAGGAGATCATGTCCTGCGCTTCTTTGAGCGAAAGCGGTGCAAAGTTAAAGACGGTGTTCTTAAAAATCTTTCCGTAGAGGCCGCCGATACCCAGATAGACGATGGGGCCGAAATGACGTGTCAGTTTCATGCCGACGCGAAGTTCGCGGCGATTATCCGTGTCCAGAGTTTTTTGAAGGAATACTCCGAAGCCTTCCTCTGTTTGACCGAGGTGAATTGCCCGGTCCGCCATGTTTTTCCAAGCGCCCTTGAGCTCACGCTCGTTTCGAATTCCTAAGATCACGCCTTTGGCGTCGCTTTTCGAGAGGACACCGTCCATGCGGAGCTTCATGGCAACGGGATAACCTAGGGCCCGAGTTGCCTCAATTGCTTCACCAAGCGAAGCGGCGTAAATTCCGGCCGTGGTTTCGAAGCCGATACTTGCTAAAAGACGTTTGCTTTCTTCTTCGTATAGCAGATGGCGTCCCTCTCGGCGCGCTGTTTGGATGACCTTCCGTGCTCCCGCAAAAAATGCAGGATCGGAAGGAATGACGGAATAACTTCCCGGTACGCCGTCACTCTTAAATTTACGGAATTGTTCCATCAGTCGAATCGCCCGGCACGCGCCCTTCATGTCGTTCATCGCTACGATGCCGTTCTTGCGAAGATGTTTTATGGCAGGGAAGTCCGGTTCCGTTCCGATCCAAACAGTGACGGCCGGCTTTTGCGATTTCTTGAGAATCGGAACCAGTTTTTTCGCCAAATCAAGAGAGTTCAGCGAAGGATTGGTCACCACGCTCAGCACGATACCTGAGCATTCAGGACGATTGAGAAGGTAGTCTGTTAGATCGGCGATAGTTGCGGCGTCCATATCCAGTCCCATATTGACCGGATTGGCATATGGGAAAGTAATTTTGTATTTGTCCCGCAGTTCTTTGGCGACCGTGCTGTCCGGTGTTGCCAGACGCAGTTGATTGTTATAGGCGTGATCGGCCAGAAGGGAATCCAGTCCTTTGCTGTTCACGAGTCCGTACAGTTCACCGGAAGCTAGTTCTCGGCGCATGGCAAAGGCCTGAACTGCATAGTTAAGTTCTTTGAGCGAAGATACAAGAAGGGCGCCGGCGCGCACTAATGCTCGTTTCATAACGCCGTCTTCGTCTTCTCGAGCCCCGCTGTTGTTAATGACAATGTCTGCGGACCCCGGTGTCTGTCCGCCCTTCAATAAAATAACCGGCTTGTTTGCTGCGGCTAATCGAATGGCAGACAGCAGCTTCCTCGGCTGCTGGAAGGACTCGAGATACAGCACGATACAGCGGGTTTTACGGTCATAAGCCAGCATGTCGACGTAGTCAGCCACGGTAAGGACCTGCTCAAATCCGGGATCAATAACGTGAGAAAAGCCGCACTGGGCATTAGTGACGTAATCAATAATGGTGCAGGAGAGCCCCGGGGACTGACTGACGAGACCTACCTCTCCGGCGGGAGGAAGGGTGGGAAGGTAACTCAGATTCAGGCCTTCCGAGGGTGTCATGAGACCCAAAGACTGAGGTCCGACGATACGAACTCCTGCAGCTGAAGTTTTGTTGATGGCTTCTATGACCGGCTCGGTCAGATCGGACTTCGGAAATCCTCCGCACAGAAGAATATTTTTAACGCCTTTTTTTAGGCAGCTTTCCAGGGCTTTCGGATAAACGGACGGTGGGCAGACAAAGACGGCTAAATCTACATCTTCCTTTATATCCGTGAGCGCCGCATAGGAAGTTTCACGCCCGATCGTTTTGTATTTCGGATTTACGGGAAAGAGTTTTGCCCGAGGTGAAGCGCTTTTGGCAATTTTCCAAATAAGCGTGCCGAAGCTTCCGCTTCTTGCGCTTGCTCCGACGATAGCGACGGAACGCGGGTTGAACAGCGTATGCAGATAGTGATTGAAGTCCATGGTATTGGCCGATCCAAAAGCCTGACGGAAGTTAAAGTCTAAATCAGGCGGGTAAGTCTGTAGTGAAGCATGTCTCAAAAATGCCAAAGGCGCCTGCAGATTTTTTCACATCCGAATAAGATTAGAAGCTCAAAGTACACTTGAGAAGGAGAGTGTGTGAGCGTCGAATCTAATTCCCCGTACACTGTTTTTATTGACGAAGCCGAGCGGCGCGTGGCGGTGTTGGATCAGAGACTTTTGCCCCACCGTGTGGAGTACGTTGATCTTAAAAATGCACAAGAGGCGGCTGAGGCGATCCGCGACATGACGGTTCGCGGAGCCCCTTTGATCGGCGTGACGGGTGCAGCCGGAATGGCTTTGGCCGCAGATGAAAGCACCGAGACAGGATTTTTGATTGAAGCCGCGAACCTTTTAAAGAGTGCGAGGCCGACCGCCGTCAATTTGAACTGGGCCGTCGACTTTATGCTCAAGCGGCTGAAAGGAATGGAGCCCGACCGCAGACGAAAAGCGGCTTGGCACTTAGCCGCCGAGATCTGTGAGCAAGAGCGATCGATGAGTATTCGTCTTGCGAAACACGCTCAAACAATTATTGAGGCGCTTTATTTAAAGCTCGGCAGGCCGCTTAACATTCTCACGCACTGCAACGCCGGAAAGCTTGCGACCGTGGAACTCGGAACCGCAACGGCCGGGATTTATACGGCATTTGAGGCCGGAATTCCGCTGACGGTTTATGCCGATGAAACGCGTCCCCGACTTCAGGGGACGCTGACCGCCTGGGAGCTGAGAGCTGCAGGGATCCCCGTTTGTTTGATTGCAGATAATGCAGGCGGCGAGCTCATGAGGGAAGGCGGAATCGATCTGGTGATTGTCGGAGCCGACCGCATTGCTGCAAACGGAGATACGGCAAATAAGATCGGAACCTACCTAAAAGCGTTGGCAGCGGCAGATAATCAACTTCCTTTTTATGTTGCAGCGCCGATATCGACGTTCGACTGGACGGCAAAGAGCGGAGGAGATATTCCGATTGAAAACCGTTCCGGAGATGAAATACGCTGGGTGCGAGGCATTGATAAACACGGACATGAGAGGGAAGTCTGTATCACCGATCCCGGCATCGCAACCGTGAATCCCGGCTTTGACGTCACACCGGCACGCTTGATTACAGGATTCATTACGGATCGCGGCGTCTTTGTGCCGGAAGACTTGAAAGATTTAAGGGTGAACAGTCATGTTTGAAGATAAGGAAGAAAAGGCGAGAGAGGAAATCATCGACTACGCCTTAAAACTGAGTCGAGCAGGTCTTAATGTCAACAGCAGCGGAAACCTCTCTGTACGGTTTGATTCTCCGGAAGGCAAAGGTTTTTTGATTACGCCGACGGGTCTTCCCTATGACGAAACCGAACCGGAAGATTTGGTGCGGATTTTATTTACGGACAACGGCTGCTATAAGGCGGTAGGAAGCCGCCAGCCTTCATCGGAGTGGAACCTCCATGCTTTTCTTTATCAGGCTCGTCCCGATATCAACGCCGTTGTGCATACGCACTCTCCGTACGCAACCATGCTTTCCTGTCTGGACGAGGCAATTCCTCCGTTCCATTACATGGTTGCGGCCGCCGGAGGCGATACGATTCCCTGCGCACCCTATGCTACGTTCGGTTCCGTATCGTTAGCGGAGGGCTGCCGCGATACGCTGGGCAAGGATCGCTTGGGGTGCCTCCTTTCGCATCACGGCAGCGTGGCAGCGGGCCGTAACTTGAAACAGGCCTACGCTGTTGCTTTGGAAATCGAATCGCTTGCTCGGATGTGGATGAATCTTAAGCAGATCGGCGGTTGCCCTCTGATTGATAAAGAAGAGATGGCGCGAGTGAAAGAGCAGTTTAAGACCTACGGACAGCAGGAGAATGGCCATGAAGAAGGCTGAGGCGCCGGCGTCTAAGTGGTGCACTCCGGAAGGCTCTCTCATTGCATGTACGGAAAAGAATAAGGTGATGGCCGAAAATCTTGAAGAAATCAAAGGGTACCTTCAGGACGCTATCGACGACGCTGTTCTTATGGGATGCTCCGAAGCTTCTTTTCGCGAGGCCTATTTGGACTTGATCCGCAATCTGCATTCCCAATATCCCGAGAAAAAAGCTCAGGCCGGAGAAGAAAATGACAAAGATTTATAAACTGATTTTAGTTTGCTGCGCAGCGCTATTTTTGACGGCTTGTGCTCACCCCGACATGATCAAGCTCAACGACACGTACGACCACACTGTTAAAGAGCTCGGTGTCCCCGACTCTACGACACGGCTCCCCGACGGATCGATTCGAATCGTTTATTCCATGCAGCCGATGGGCCAGGCTTCCTACGTGATGATCTTTAATCCGGAAGGCAAATTGATCTTTAAGGATCAGCTTCTGCAGCAAAAATACTTCAACCAGATCAAGCCTAAAGTCCAGGACAGCCAGGATATCTACACGATGTTCGGAAAGCCCTGCGAACAGTGGCACTACAAGAATTTAGGCGAACACACGTATATGTATCGCTACCTCGATGAATCCGGATTCCCGATGGCCTTATGGGTCGACTTTGACGACAAGGATGATAAAGTTCTGCGTTACGTTTTAAGTATTGATCCCTGGGTCCAGAGGGACGCGGATCAGCGAGATTTCTAAAAGTTTTTTCTAGATGCATCCTCCTCAGCAGCACAAGTTCGGATTTAAGGCCTGGATTCCGACGATCGGACTGGCCTTTGCCGCTTTCGTTTTCAACACTTCTGAATTTTTACCCGTCGGCTTATTGCCGAACATTGCAGAATCGATTCATGAGTCTGTCTCAAAGACCGGCCTCATTATTACGGTTTACGCCTGGGTCGTATCTCTGTTGTCGCTCCCGCTTACGATATTGACCGCGAAGCTGGAGCGGCGACGGCTGCTTCTTTGGCTCATCGTGATTTTTGCACTGAGCCATTTCGTGGTTTTGTGGGCCGATACGTTTGAAAAACTCATGGGCGCGCGAATCTGTGTCGCGGTAACGCATTCCATCTTTTGGTCCATCATGACGCCTCTGGCGGCCAGAGTAGCGCCGTTCGGGAAGCAGGCATTTGGTTTAGCGGCGGTGATGGGCGGCTCGATTGTCGCAACGGTGCTTGGTGTTCCGATCGGAACTCATCTCGGACAGCAGGTCGGCTGGCAGGGATCCTTCTTCATCGTGGGTATGGCTGCCGTATTGCTTTGGGTTATTATCTTTTTCTCGCTGCCTGTCTGTACCAGCAACCGGGCCGGTTCTTTAAAGAGCCTGCCGTCCTTGTTTAAGCGCCCGGCGCTTGTACAGCTTTACCTTCTGACCATGGTCGTGATTTTGGGCCAGTTCACGGTGTACTCCTACATCACGCCGATTCTGATGAATGTCGGACACTTGTCTGAGAATGCCACAGTCTGGTTCCTGTTTATTTTCGGTATTGCCGGCATTATCGGAACCGTGATTAGTTCTAGGACAGTGGATAAGCACCGCTCAGGCACTCTGGTGATCCCGATGCTGATCATGACGGTCTGTGTCGGACTGCTGACGGTTACCTCTTCGCATTTCGGTGTTCTGGTCATACTCGGAACTTTCTGGGGCGCTTCAATGACGGCGATCTCGATGGCGTTTCAGACTCTGCTCTTGGATACGGCCCGAGATGCTGCCGACGTGGCGACATCAATGTTTTCCGGCATTTTCAATATCGGTATTGGCGGCGGAGCCTTTATCGGCAGCCGAGTGTCTGCTGAGTTCGGTTTCGCCGCGGTTCCGTATGTCGCCTGTGCACTTATCGGTGTTTGTGTGCTGGCCTGTGCGGCGATTTGGCTGAAGCGAGGCTCGGCGATCTTGCCGACTCGCTAAGACGAATATACGAATACCACACAAATGAAAACGGCCCTCCGTCGGAGGGCCGTGAATCAAAAAAGATTCAAATTATTCCTTCTTGTGCTCGTTGCGCAGACGGATGTGGAGCTCTCTCAATTGTTTTTCATCAACAGGAGAAGGAGCCTGCGTCAGCAAGCACTGTGCACGCTGTGTCTTTGGGAAGGCGATCACGTCACGGATGGAATCAGCACCGCACATCATGGTGACGATACGGTCAAGACCGAATGCTAAGCCGCCATGGGGAGGTGCACCGTACTGGAGAACGTCAAGCAGGAAGCCGAACTTGGCGCGGGCTTCTTCCGGACCGATCTTAAGTGCGTTGAAAACCTTGCTCTGAACATCAGCCTTGTGAATACGAATGGAGCCGCCGCCGATTTCCCAGCCGTTGAGAACCATGTCGTAAGCTTTGGCGAAGCAGTTTTCCGGATCGGTAACGAGTTTGTCTTCGTCGCCGTCTTTCGGGCTTGTGAACGGGTGGTGGCAGGCAACCCAGCGTTCTTCTTCCTCGTCGTACTCGAACATCGGGAAGTCGATAACCCACAGAGGTCTCCAGCCTTCTTCAAACAGGCCGTGGGACTTGCCGAATTCGGAGTGACCGACTTTCAAACGCAGAGCGCCGAGGGAGTCGAAAACGATCTTCTTGCGGTCGGCACCGAAGAAAATGACGTCTCCGTCCTGTGCACCGGTTCGTTCGATGATGGCCTTGAGGACATCGTCGGAAAGGTTCTTAACGATCGGGCTCTGGAGGCCTTCCCTGCCGGCCTTGACGTCGTTAACTTTGATGTAGGCCAAACCTTTGGCACCGTAGATCTTGACGAAGTCGGTGTAGCCGTCGATTTCGCTGCGCGGCATGGAGGCACCGTGCGGAACACGGAGGGCCATGACGCGGCCGTCGTTGAGTTCGGTAGCGGATCTGAAGACCTTAAAGTCAACGTTGCCCATCAGATCGGTAAGATCTGTGAGTTTGAGCTTGACGCGAAGGTCAGGTTTGTCGGAGCCGTAGTTGTTCATAGCATCCGTCCACAGCATGATCGGGAACGGATTGGGGAGATCGACGTTGATAGCTTCTTTGAAGACAGTGCGGACCAGCTCTTCCATCAGGGCGCGGATTTCAACTTCGTTGAGGAAGCTGGTTTCAATATCAACCTGAGTGAATTCAGGCTGACGGTCAGCACGAAGGTCTTCGTCGCGGAAGCACTTAACGATCTGGTAGTAGCGGTCAAAGCCTGCGCACATCAGCATCTGTTTGAAGAGCTGAGGAGACTGCGGCAGAGCATAGAAATGACCGTCGTGAATACGAGAGGGAACCAGATAGTCGCGGGCGCCTTCCGGGGTGCTCTTGGTGAGCATCGGAGTTTCGATGTCGATGAAGCCGTGCTTATCAAGGAAACGGCGGAAAGCCATTGCAGCTTTGTAGCGGAGCTTCATGTTGCGCTGCATCGGCAGACGACGAAGGTCGAGCACACGATAAGTCAGACGTGTGGTTTCGGAGAGGTTTTCGTCATCAAGCAGGAAGGGAGGAGGTGCGGAAGGATTCAGGATCTTGAGTTCCTGAGCCAGCACTTCAACGCCGCCGGAGATGAGGTTTTCGTTGCGAGTGCCTTCCGGACGAGCACGAACCAGGCCTTTAACCTCCACAACGAATTCGTTACGGACTTTATCGGCAGTTTCGAAGACGTCGGGACGATCCGGGTCGCAGACGATTTGGACCAGGCCTTCACGATCGCGCAAATCGATGAAAATAACACCGCCGTGGTCGCGGCGGCGATGGGCCCAGCCGTAGAGGGTGACAGTTTGACCGAGGAATTTCTCGTCAATCAAACCTGCATATTCAGTACGCATTAAAAACTCCGCAAAAGCGAGCACTTTTCGTGCTCTATCAATAAATTCCCGTTCATTCTAAACAATGGGTACTCAAAATGACAATTCAGTTGTATGTCTTTCGGATTCGGGAGTAAGGCAAATCACTTATCTTTTTTAGCAGGGCAATTTTCGTTGCAGTGGGAGGCAGGCAGGGCGGCAGAAGATCCGCCCTTAAAGTCTGTAGCATACCAACCTTTTCCCTTGAGCTCGAAGCCGGGTGCCGAAAGCTGTTTAACCATCGTTTCCATGTTGCATTTCGGACAATGGGTAATAGGAGCGTCGGAGTATTTCTGCAGAACATCTTTTGTGTAGCCGCAGTTAGAGCACTTGTAAGAGTAGATAGGCATTTCGCTTAAATAATAAAAGCTAAAAAATTTAAAAAACACGGCAAGGAAGGAGGCTTTCGCCAAGTTACTGGCCGTGCTGCATAAGCTAGACAATTATAGAGCGGCGGGTTTTCTTCCTCACTAACCTTGAGAAGAGATTGAGGACGGCGCCGCGGAAATAAGAAAAGGCCCGCAAAACGCGGGCCGAAAAGACTTATTCAGTCAGACGAGATTATTCGTCTTCATCCTTTCTGTGGTAGTTGGAGGCCAACTCAACCTGGCGCTGCATTGGAACAGGAGCGTATCCGGCCAGTTCCATAGAGTAGCTGCCGGCACCCTGAGTGATGGCGTTCAGGCGGGCGGCATATCCGTCTAGCTCGGACAGAGGCACCGTGCCGTTCTTCCGGCATCGCCAACATTCCTAAATTTAATGTTGATAAGTGAATCAAATTC
>ERZ791610.1220-NODE-1220-length-10787-cov-17.933097_pt1 | contig 10787 bp, 8 predicted proteins | sample MGYA00510061_ERZ791610 | MGnify/ENA primary metagenome ERZ791610 (study PRJEB30046, sample SAMN00791922) | human gut metagenome | study: EMG produced TPA metagenomics assembly of the A metagenome-wide association study of gut microbiota in type 2... | reverse complement strand
TTTTTTATTGGAAATTTATGTTGCAACTTCTTGGAATTTTATTATACACTAAACAAAATAAAAGATAACCTTTTATATAACAAAATATAAAAAATTATCCTTTACATTATTATTTAGCTCTATACTTAATATTTTTTCTTTTTAATCTATTTTTTACTACAAATTTTGATACTTTTCTAGTTACAATCCACTCTTGAAAAATAAGTTTTTTATCTTTAAATATTGCATAATCTATAGAATCTAAAAAAGTTTCTAATTTTTCTTCTGCTTCCTCAATAGAATTTAAATTTTTTCTATTTTTATACAGTAATAGAAATTCTTTCTTTGGCATAATTTTTATCCTCTAGTTAAAATTACTTTAAAATATTTATTTCAAAAAAATTCCTGCAATTTTTTTAAGAATTTCCCTTGATTTTCCACCTTTAGGAAATAATCTATTTGTCATATGATAAAACTTAACAAAATATCCATCTGCATATAAATCTGGTAAAAAAGTTGAGTTATTCATTCCTGAATTACCTAGATTTAAATTTTTAATATAAGTTTCTTGATTCCAGAATTCAAGTGCTTTAATTCTTTTTCCTGTTCCTAAATCATCTTCAAATGGAAGTGTTGAAAATAATCTACGATCTATTTCTTTAGAATAATGAAGATAATACTCAAAAGGTGCTGAAATAACTTCATTTTGAAAATTATTCATAATTTCATAATCATTAAAAAGATTTTTAAAATCATTTATAAACTCTATTGCGCTCTCTTGGATTATCTTAGTAACAAATTCACTACAATAATCAAGTTTATACTCTTCAAAAACAGGTTCAATTTGTCCTTTGTTAAGCTTATATCCTGTTGTAGATGGGCCAAGTTCACTAATAAGATGTTCTCTCATTACTCCTGTAATGCTTGGTTTAAATTCATAAAACACTTCATGTGGACAATTATATTTATCTAATCTAATTCCTGCAATCTCTCCATTAATATGAATATACATACTTCCTACAGGAAAGCCAAGAATACTTGAAAGTGAAGCTTCTGGTCTACCGCTATATCCTATATCAAATATATAATCTCCTGGTTTAATAATTTTTTCAAAATACTCTTTAAGTTTTTGTTTATATTTTGGAAGAAGATTTATATCAATAATTTCTTCAATAAAAATTTTCATCTCTTTCTCAAATTCAATATAACTTTTAATTTTTTTATCAAATTTAAAATTATGCTTTAAAAAAATCTCTTCAACATCTTTTTCTTTTGGAATAATTGGTGCTAAATATTTAACCATCTCTTTAGGTGAAATAGGAGAACTAATTTTATTAAATATAGAGTAAATATCATCAACTTTTTCCACATCTGCTAAAATTAATGCTTTTCTCGAAAGTCTAATATAATTAGACTTTACATTAGAAAATTTAAGAATATCAAATGCTTTTTTTACTAAAAATCCATCTCTTGCTACAAAATGTATAGTTCCTATTCTCTTTTGTTTAGCAATATTATAAATCCATTTACAGAGAGCTAATAAATGTGGTCCAAGAGTAGAATATCCTATAAATTTGGGGTTAGCATTAAAATCTGACCAAGGATTTATCGAAACATATGGATTATCAAAAAATTTAATAGCTGACATAGCTAAAATACTTCTAATAGAAGTAAAATCATTAAAAGAAGATCTATAATCTTCTTTTAGAAAAGAATTACAATAAATCTTATTAAAAGCTTCACCTCCATATATACCAGGATTATAATTCAACATTAAATCTGTTGCCTTAGCCAAATGTGCACTTCTCCAACCACAAGTTTTTGAATTTTCTACATCAGAATGCCAATTATCCCCTATATGTAAAATTTGTGAAGGTTCTTTTACTTTAAGAAATTTTTGTACATATTTATATAAACTTTTCTTTTCTTTTGTCACTTCCAATTCAGAAGAGACAAAAAGATATTTGTATCCAATTATACCATTGTTTACAAGAATTTTTTTAATAATATCCTTAGATAGATACATATCTGAGCATATAATTATTTCTTTTCCAATCTCTAAAGCTAAATCAAATAGCTCTTTACCTGTTTTTCTTATAGTACAAAAATGAAACTCTAAATCAATCTCATATTGTTTTATTTCATCAAGTAAATCATTATCTAATACATAATTATCTTTAATATATTGATAAATCTCATCAAGGTTTATATCTTCCCTTGAAGGATTATTTAAATTTAATATTTCTCTAACACTTTTTTCAGCTGATTCTCTAATAAATTTAAAATTAACATATGCAGAAGTAGTTTTATTATATCTTTCAGAAAGAAGTTGAAAAATATCTGAAGGTTTTAAAAATGGTCTTTGAATAAGAGTATCAAAAATATCAAAACTTACATATCTTGTCGTAACTGAACCTATCTCTTTTTTTATCTCTTCAAACCAACTAAATGATTGATGTAAAGGTGTCATTATTGAATAAAAATATGATGAAGGCTCTTCAAACTCTTCCTCTTTACAATTAAAAGACTCTAAAACTTTATTTTTAAAAGTATTCTTATTTAAATTAATAACTAAATCTTTATAAACAATACTCATTCCATGTAGTTGCCAATATTTGAAATCTTCTTTATACTTTTCATAATTTTTTTTATTTTCAAGTACACTTTTAAAAAATTTTATTGCTGCAGAGCTATCATTAATATATTTATTCTTATATTTTTCATCTTTATTACTTATTATAGTTGAAGCTTCTCTATGTTTATAATAATAATAAAGAATATTATGAACATTTGTTACTTTCTGAGCATTAGCCCATAATGCAGAAGAAAATGCAATATCCTCCCACATAATCATATGTCCATACTCTTCTGAAAATTTTTCAAATAAAGGAAGACACTTATCCCAAAGATTTTTTCTATAAAGTTTATTCCATACCACTGTCCAACTAAAATTTTTTCCATGAACTTCCATAAATTCATCCATAATCTCTGATCCTTTAAGACAATAATCTTTAACCCTAAAATGATCAAGATTGCAATAATCAAATGATACTCCATCATTATCAAAACACCATTCACCTATAACCATATCTGATGATGTATCTTCTGCTTGACGAAGTAGCTTTCTATACCAATCAATCGAAATATAATCATCACTATCAACAAATGCTAGATATTTACCTTTTGCTAATTTGCTTCCAGTAATTCTTGCTTGAAAAAGTCCTCTATTTTTTTCATGATTTATATATTTAATTCTATCATCAAGTTTAATGTAATTTTCTATAATTTTTTCTGAATTATCTGTTGAAAAATCATTAACAAGAATAATTTCTAAATTTTCATAAGTTTGTGTTATTAAACTATTTATACAACGTCCAAGATATTTTTCCATATTATAAACAGGAACAATAATAGAAATTAAAGGATTATTCACTTTTATCATTTTAATACTTACCACCTTATTATTTGATATATTTTATCCATATTCTTCTTGCTGGTTCATAAGCTTGAATAGGAATATACTTTTTTATTAAATTTTTAAACTTATATTTTAAATCAATAATATTATTAGATTTTGTTAAACCAAAGTATATAGGTTGACTAACATTTTTACCTTCCCAAATTTGATTCTCATAATCATATTTCCACATTGGCTGTCCACTAAAATCATCAGCTAACCAAAAACTATCTAGTAACTCCTTTGGAAGATAGTTATACTTTAATAATAGTATCCAAATAGTCTCTGCTAATTCAAAATTAAAAGTCAGAAACCCGTTAAGTTCTGCTTTCCATTGAGCAATCCATTCAATAAAATTTATATAGCTTTGTTGCGCCTTCTGATTATATTGAGATAAATTTTTATCAGAATTAAACATTGGTATAGTTTTACCTTTTTTTATATCCATTTTTTGTAGTTGTCCAAAAGGAACTTGTAATGCTGCTTCTAAAAATAAAAGATTTTCAACTATTGGATGTCCATTACCATCAGTTGTTATTCGCAATGATAAAACTCTATCTTTTATCTCATTTCGTATTCCTTTATTATTTAAAAACATATATCTCCCATCTAAAGTTTCTCCTGTAATTTTAGATAATCCATACTGTATTGTTCCATTATATCCTATATCTACTACAGTCATAGGAGTACTTTTATCTTTTCTTACTTCATCTATATATTTTAAATAAGCTTCTTTTTGCTTTTTTCCATTCTCTATAATATTTAATAGATAAGGTTTTATAATATTCATTATCTTTTTTCTATCCACTGGAAGAATAATTTTTTTATTTAATATTTGTTCATCTAAATCTAATTTAATATTTAATCTTTTTGTTAAAAAATGCCTTAAAGTCCCTTCATAAGAAATTGATAAAATATCTTCTATATCTATTTTAGAAGATATTGAAGCTGCCATAGTTGCAGCTCTTGAAGCATAAAACAATATGTTTTCTTGTGGAACTACACCTAATTTATTACAATACTTTTCATACATAGGCTTAAGTAAATATCCCTCACGAGTAACAAATAATAAAAGAGAAGAATCTTTCTGTTGTACAAGCCAATCTATAAAACATGCAAAAGCATAACCCATCCATATTCCTTCTATACTATTATCTTCTTTTATATATTGATCTTCAAAAGGTGAATTAAAACAAGCCATATTTATAAGATATCCAATTATAAGAGATGTTGATATTTCATCTGTTATAAATTTAGAAAGATATTCATACAATACAGAATTATAAAACAAATCATATCCCTTTTTTATAAGAAAAGATTCTTTTTCAATCTGTTTTAAACTCTTACTATCTGACCATTCATTATCTCCAATATGAATAATTTTTTTATTTTTTGGAAGATAATTAAAAAGTATATCCCATAGTTTTCCATTATGTTTTGAAGCTCCTTTTTCACAAGAAACCCATAATTCAAGATCTTTATCATATCCACACTTCTTGAGAAGTTTTTTAATTTCTTCACTAGTTAAGTACATATCACTACATAATAGAATTCTCTTACCTTGCTTTTTTAATTCTCGAACTAGAGAAAACATATCTTTTCTTGGAATTACTATAGCAAGCTCTGTTTGAATTTCTACTTCTTTAAGCCAATTACATTGTTCTTCTGTATATTTAAAATCTCTTTTTAATATATTATATATTGTATAAAGAGTTGTAAAATCTCCAAATTCTATATAAGATATCTTTTCTGCTTCCTGTCTATTATTAAAAAATGAATTGTTTTTAGAAATAATATTATTATTTTTCGCTTTCGCTTCTACAATAAAAAAAACATCTACTGGTTTAATTACGCATCTTGTTATAAGAGTATCAAATACATCAAATGTTATAATATCATATTGAGATAAAATAGATAAAGTCTCTTTATAAGTTTGAATATTTATAGCTGATTTTTTTACCATTATATTTATCCACTCCCTTATACTTTTAAATTATCATTATTTTTCATTTCATTCTCTACATACTCTTTTAAAACTTTTTTTAAAATTTCTTTATTAGTATTTTTAATTACTTGTTTCAAAATATTTTCCTCATTCTTCTCCTGTTCTTTTCTCTGATTTTGTAAACGATTAAGAAAATTAGAAGCTAATTCATCAATTTCTTTTTGTGATTGTGGTAATTGTTTTGTAATGAGAAATTCTTCATATGCATTACAAATTTTTTCTACATCACTTGTAAATTCAATTTGATTACCATGATCAAGCCAAAGAATTTTATTACACATTTCTCTTACCTGCTTTATTGAATGGCTTACTAAAATACCTGTAACACCACTACTTAGTATTTCTTGCATCTTATCTCCACTCTTTTTTTGAAAAGCACCATCACCAACAGATAAAACTTCATCAAGGATAATAATATCTGGATTTACAAGACAGGCTATTGAAAAAGCAAGTCTTGACTGCATTCCACTAGATAAATATTTAAATGGTGTTTCTTGAAAATCACGAAGCTCTGCAAAATCAATAATCTGTTCATATGTTTCATTCATAAACTGACGAGTATAACCAAGCATTGCACCACGAAGATATGTATTTTCTTTTACATTTAATTCCCCATCAAAACCACTTGCAAGCTCTAATAAAGCTGCAATACTACCATTTATTTCCATAGTACCCTTAGTAGGTTCCATAATGCCTGAAATGGCTTTTAATAATGTTGATTTACCTGCACCATTTGTTCCAATAATACCTAACATATCTCCTCTATTAAGTTCAAAACTAATGTTTTTATCTGCCCAGAATTCTGTAATATTATAATTGCCTTTAATTTTTTTCATTACAAACTCTTTTAAACCTATATCTTTAAAATCTCCTTTAATATATCTAATTGACACATTATTTGCTTTAATAATTGACATAACTTCCTCCTAAACATAATATAAAAATTTATGTTTATTTTTTTTATAAATAGCTGCACCAATTATTACTGCTAATATAGCATATAATAAACAAAGTCCATGTAACCACATAGGTGGAATCACTCCATTGAGAACAATCATTCTAAAATATGTAATATAACAATAAAGTGGGTTAAAATAAAATATATTTTGAATTGCTGGCTCAAAAATATCAACTGTATAAAAAATTGCTGATAAATACATTAAAAGCATTATAAAAATATTATAAAGATATAATAAATCTCTAAAAAATACAAATAGAGCTGAAAGAATAAGTCCAATTCCTATATTAAAAATTATAAGACATAATATTGGATAAATTAACATTACAAAATAAACTCCAAATGTAATTCTATCTAAAATACAAAAAACAAAGAAAATACATAAATTAATTAAAAAATTAATTAATACAGAAACATTCTTACTTATTAAGAACAAACTTTTAGGCACATTTACTTTACTAAAGATATGAGCATTACCTAATAAAGAACTCATTCCTCCTGTTGTAGATTCTGTAAAATAACCAAATAAAAGATTTCCACAAAAAAGATAAATAGTATAATGTTCCATATTATCAGCAAAAAAATTAGAAAATACTACTGTCATTACAAGTAATTGTAATAAAGGTGAAAGAATACTCCATCCCATACCAAGAACTGTTCTTTTATATTTTTGTTTAAAATCTCTTTTAACTAACTCTTCAAAAAGAAACCAATATTTTTTTATCATCATTATCATAAAATCTCTTTTACTCCTTCTCTCATATAGATAATATTCATTATTATTCAATCTTTGATATTCAATACTTTCATATTTCCCCATACTCTTTCAATTACTTTATCCATATCATAATATTTGTATTCTCCTAATCTTCCTCCAAATATTATATTTACTTCTTTTTCTGCTAATTCTCTATATTTTTCATAAAGTTTATTATTTTTTTCATCATTTACTGGATAATAAGGTTCATCCCCCTCTTTCCACTCACTTGGGTACTCTCTTGTTATTATTGTTTTTTCTTGTGTGCTAAATTCAAAATGTTTATGTTCTATTATTCTTGTATATGGTATCTCTCTTTCTGTATAATTTACTACTGCATTTCCTTGGTAATTTTCTATATTTAATACTTCTGTTTCAAATCTTAATGAACGATATTCTAATTTTCCAAATTGATAGTTATAAAACTCATCTATCATTCCTGTAAAAACTATTTTTTCTGTTATATTTTCAAAGTATTCTCTGTTATCAAAGAAGTTTGTATTTAATTTTACTTCTACTCCCTCAACCATTTTTTCTATTATTTTTGTGTATCCGCCAATAGGGATTCCTTGATATCTATCATTAAAATAGTTATTATCATAAATAAATCTTACTGGTAATCTTTTTATAATAAAGGCTGGAAGTTCTGTTGCCTTTCTTCCCCATTGCTTTTCTGTATAACCTTTTATCAGTTTTTCATAGATATCTTTTCCTATTAAAGATATCGCCTGTTCTTCCAGATTTTTAGGTTCTACTATTCCAAACTCTTTCTTTTGTTCCTCTATCTTTCTTTTTGCTTCTTCAGGTGTTCTTACTCCCCAAAGTTTATTAAATGTATTCATATTAAATGGTAAATTATATATTTCTCCCTTATAATTAGCTATTGGAGAATTTATATAGTTATTAAATTCACAAAATTTATTTATATACTCCCAAACCTCTTTATTACTTGTATGAAATATATGTGCTCCATATTTATGAACATTTATTCCCTCAATATTTTCACAATAGATGTTTCCACCTATATGATCTCTTTTATCTATTACTAAGCATTTTTTACCTTTTTTATTCATTTCATAAGCAAATATTGAACCATATAGTCCTGCTCCAACTATTAAATAATCATATTTTTGCATATTACTCTCCTAAAAACTTTTTCCATATTTTTTTCCAGTAAATTTAGCTAATAAAAAGCTTCCACCTTTTTTTATCCAATTTACTTTTTCCATACTCATTACTGGTGCTTCTTTATACTTCATATTATTTGTTTCTAACCAAATATCTAATAATAGTTCACTTACTCTTCCATAAAATCTAGCATGGAAGGAATCATATTCTTTTCCTTCTATTTTTATTTCTAATTTTCCTAAAATATCAAATAACCATTCACAATATTTATCAAAATACTCTCTTTTCATAATAAACATATTAAACATATGTGCTGATGTTCTCTTATGAAGTTTTAGAAAGTTTTGATAATATTCTGGATAAAATTCTTTTATAATTTCTCCAGTTATCTCTAATGGCTCAATATACATTGTATGTTTATAGTGATCATAAAGATTTTCTATATAGTAATTTCTTTTTTTAGGTAAAATTATATCTGTTTCTTTTAACAACTCTTTTATTTCAACATCAGATAAAATAGTATCAAACAAACTATTTTCTTGTTTATTTTTTCCCTTAAATTGTCTTCTATAGTGAACAAGTCCTATATAGTCAGCTTTCAAATTTTTCCAAGCCCAATAAATTCCTGTTAATTCACAATAATATGGATTCTTTTCTGAAATATTCTCTCCACTATCATCACCAACATATCCTAAGTTATCCTTTCCTTTTTTCCCTACATGTAAAGGAAGATAGTAAGAATATCTTGGCATCTCATATTTTTTATGTGTTGCTACTAAAATTTTTATATTCATCTTATTTAATAGGCTCCTCTTTTATCAAGTAGACTCTTTATTGTTTTTATTGTTATTATTATATCCAGCCATAACGACCAGTTTCTTATATAGTATAGATCTAATGCTATTCTCTCATTGTAATCCTCTACATCTGATCTTCCATTTGCTTGCCACATTCCTGTTATCCCTGGTTTTACCATAAATATTTTCTTACTTGTTTTCTCTCCATAATACATCTCCACCTCTTTTTGTACTATTGGTCTTGGTCCTACAAAAGACATATCTCCTTTTAATACATTAATAAATTGTGGAAATTCATCCAATGATGATTCTCTTAAAAATTTTCCTACCTCTGTTATTCTAGGATCATCTTTGAGTTTAAAGTTCTTGTAAAACTCTTCTCTTATCTTTTCATCTTTAGCAAGCATCTCTTGTAATCTCTCTTCTGCATCTACATACATACTTCTAAACTTATACATCTTAAATGGTTTCAAATCTTTTCCTATTCTTGTGTGATAAAATATTGCTTTACCCCCATCTTTTTTTATCTTTGGAGCATAAATTAGATATAATATTCCTAGCACTAAACAACCTGCCATTCCTGCACAGATATCAAAACCTCTCTTTAAAAATCTATTTATCTGTCTATTCATTCCATTGTAAGTAGACACTAACATTAACCCATCATAATCTTCTATTTTTGAGTTAAATGTATATACTCCATTTAATTGAGGTATAAATTTAATATTTCTTACTTTTCCATCTAACTTATTAATTATCTCTAGCATCTGCTTATTATCTGCCAATGGCATTGCTATTATTACTTCATTTATTCCCTTATCTGATATTACTTGCTCTATCTCTTCATAAGTTCCCAATATTTTATCTTTATCTATACAAACTTCTTGATGTACTCCAAGCAAGTTATTTGCTGAAATATATCCTCGTAAGTTATACATAGTAAAATTGTTCTCACCTATTATTTTTGTTAACTCTCTTGCTGTATTTCCAACTCCTATTATCAATAGTCTTTTTTCTAGTAAGCTTACAAATTGTTTTCTGATGATTTTTATTATTAAAATGTTAAAAAATGTGAATGTTATTCCTATTATCAAATGAACTGGGATATATTTAACTCCCCAAAATGCTATATCATTTATTAGCATTACAATTAGATATTCTGTATGAACTCTAAGTTGTTTCCTTAGTTCTTCCCATATTAGTATTGTTTTAAAGGAATACATATTTTTAGTAAGGTTTAAAATTAGGTAAATAAAAAAGGTATTATATACAATTCTATCTGGTACATTAAATAGTTTATTTACTCCAAAATAGAATATAAATTGTAAAATTATCATTAGTATTTTTACACTTTGCCTCTTCAATGTTCTTCCCCTTTATTATCTAATTAATACTTAATACGTCTTTTTACACAATCAACGCATTTTTCTCTTTTTAAATACAGAAAATATATTTTTCTTATATATGAGCTTACAACTTTTTCTGATTTTTGTCAATCCAAAAATTACGTTAAATAGTTAATTTTGATTAAAAAACAAAATAAAAAAAATAAATTAGCAAGGAAAATATTTAAAAATAGGTTCGCTTATGTGTAAAAAGACGAACTTATTTCAAAAAACAAAAAAAAGTGACCAACATAATTTTTATGTCAGTCACTCTCTTTTGCATTCCCCTGCCAAGGAATTATATTTTATCACTTTCCAACC
>ERZ791610.1219-NODE-1219-length-10792-cov-3.283133_pt1 | contig 10792 bp, 9 predicted proteins | sample MGYA00510061_ERZ791610 | MGnify/ENA primary metagenome ERZ791610 (study PRJEB30046, sample SAMN00791922) | human gut metagenome | study: EMG produced TPA metagenomics assembly of the A metagenome-wide association study of gut microbiota in type 2... | reverse complement strand
TAAGATTCCCATACGCTCTTCATCTAACATATCGCCGCACATTAACGTTTTTCCGAATACCGGATTTTTCTGTACAATTTTTAAAATATCAAAAAGTTTTTTCTCCATTTCTCTTAAAGCTACTACACACGAAGTAATTTCATTATACGCTATTGATATCTGCTGTACAATTCGCTTTTTCCGTACATTTTCTTGATTTTGCAGAAAAAACGACGCAGCATATCCGACTCGTGTATCAGCATTTTGCAGTAGTTTCATGCTGAACCTAAAAAGAGGAGAGCTTTTCGCTCTCCTCTTATATCACTTTTAATATTCCGGCTCAATCAATCCGTAAGTATTGCCTTTTCTCTTATAAACAACATTGACATCCTCTGTCTCTGCGTTGATGAATACATAGAAATCATGTCCTAATAATTCCATCTCTACACATGCATCTTCCGGATACATTGGTTTCATATCAAACTTCTTGGTTCTGATGATCTTGATCTCTTCATCATCCTCTGACTTCTCATCCAGAAAATCCTGTTTGAAAACTGCTGCTGCATTCTGCTGCTTTGTTACAAGTTTTGTTCTATACTTTTTAAGCTGACGTTCAATGACTTCCTCTACCAGATCAATGGATACATACATATCACTGCTTACCTGTTCGGAACGGATATAACTTCCTTTCATTGGAATCGTAACTTCAACTTTCTGGCGTTCCTTCTCTACGCTCAATGTTACATTCACTTCTGTGTCCGGAGTAAAATACTTCTCAAGCTTATTCAGCTTGTCCTCCACTGCGGCTTTCAGTCCTTCTGTCAATTCGATGTTTCTTCCTGTGATCTTAATTCTCATGATGTCCAACCCCTTTGTCGCTTATTTGATATAATGATCCAATCCATGCTATGTCAGATAGCTTTCTGAATGCTTATTTATATCATGACTTTATTATAGCATGTTTTTATACATTATCAACATTTTTTTGTCTTAAACCGAAAACTTTTTATATATTTTATATAATTTCTGAAAATTTCAGAATCTCTGAACAGGCTTTACGCCAGCGACAGCGCAAAATAACCATCCGCAAGCAGTCTTTCCTGTCTTTCTTTGTCATCGGAAGAAAGCACCATAATTCCCTCTCTGTCATACACCAGGCGCGCTGTTTTGGTCTGCGCCATAAGTTCCGGCAAAAGTTTCTCAAACTGTTCTTCGCTCAGTGTCGTTTCGATAATATGCAGGTTCTCATTCTCCGGACAGTACATTAAAATATCAGCGTCTTCTGCGCTCTCGTCTCTGGAAATATCATCACTCCACACTACCTTCACCGTTCTTCCGCCACAAAAACAGTTAAAATCCATCGCAAAACGGATTGCCGCCTCATCCCATGCAATAAAACCATCTCTCATCAATTTCTGCTCCCGGATTCTTTTATATTCTGCCGCAGTGATCTCCTCCACAGAATAACTGTTTAATTCCGCTGCAAAAAGTTCCGGCACATCCTGTTTTTCCAGTAAACGCTCCGATGGATACGCCTCTGTGAACCCAACCTTACGGTAATAACCGACAAGCTCTTTTTCGGCCGGGACTAACACCAATGGCATATTAAAAATCTCTTCTGCCTTCTTTAAGATTTTCCCTGCATAACCTCTGCCACGGTATTCTGGAAGTGTCGCCACTGCATAAACATATTTGGCCGGCTTCCACTCCTCACCGTCCCTGACATTAATATCTAAAAAGCTTGCCATGGAAACCGCATGCCCATCCTGACAGATGAGCAACATATTATCCTCTGTCATCCGTTTATCCAGATAAAAATCTACCAGTTCCGCCTCGTCACCAAAACAGGTCTCCCATATTTTGTGGATTTCTTCCCTGTTTCTGTCCTTATCTGCAAAAATGACATCACTTGAAATCGCCACATATTTTTTCAGCAGGATTTCCGGATAATAGGACATCTTAGCCTTTCGCAGTCCCGGATCCCCCGTATCCTCCTCGCGGTTTACATAAGTATAATCTTCACACACATGTAAAACAAACTGCTGGTTGATCATCGGATATGCGCCCTGCATATCCGGAAATGCTTTTTCGAAGTGGACAACATAAGTGTCACTGTTTAACGGTTCCCCGATAGAAAATGCAACAATCTGTCCTGCCTTCCGGATAATCCCACCAACAAGCCCGAGTTCTTTTCTATGGTCAAATGCCTCATGAAGCACTGACATCTCAAGTTCCATCTCTTCATTCCATTTCTCTGCCCTCATTTTGATCCATGTGTATGTCATATTGCGGCATTCCTCTATATTAGAATCATTCAATTCCTCGTAGCACCAGTCATCCTCATCCTGAAACCTCGCAATATGATTTCTCTTGCCATGCATCTTTTTTCCCGCGAGTGTTGCCAATTTTTCTCTGGAATAAATGTAATCATAATCACTCCGGTCTCCCTGAATCAAAAACTGTTCCGGATACCATGTAAGCATCTGCTCCCTGTCTGCTTCGCTCAACGGGCTCATGATCAACGGACGCTCTTCCTCCCTGCAGATTTCTATCAGTTCATCGATCACTTTCTTGCGGTCACCTGCCCCGATCGGATAGGAATACATCACCACTCCTTCCTCCTCAAAACGAATGATCGCACACCCATATTTTTCTGCAACTTCAACATGATACACCTTCCGCCAGACAAAATTATTGGCAAACGTGTACTCGCATGCATTTCTGTCATCTTCCTGAAATCTGGCATCCATCCATGTTTTATCATCTAATGTAATTTCGTGAAACTCTATTTTTGACATCTTAATTCCTTTCGCTATATACTAACATTATTATTCCATTTTTAAGACGATTTATTGTACTATTTCATGCCGTGAATTGCAACCGTCATAGCATGTTGTAAAGAGAAGAAAATAAGAACATGGCATCCTCGCGGAGCGTTTTTATTACATAGGAAGTAATTTCCTATGTAATAAAAAAGCTGACCGCTTTTTTACGATCAGCTTCTGTTCATTTCTAGTTTGTCATTAAAAACTTGATGATCCTCTCTGTATCTTCCGGCTCGTAAGCTACAATTTCAAGTTCTGGGATCTCTACATCAGATTTTAATAAGCTTGTCAGAGAAACATACTGGCAAAGTTTTGATTTGAGGTTTAATCTGTCTCCCTCACCTGTGATCAATTCTACTTTTCCGGCACAGGAATCAATTACTTTAAAAAATCCGTCTACATCTTTGATATTCTTGATTTTCATATCTTTTCATCCTTTCTTCTTTTGAACTATATACCTGCTTCTTATTAAATCGCAAAAAAAGAAATCTGTAAATACTTTTCTTCAAAAAATATTTTACATAAAACTTAATGCTCCTGCTATTATTCCATTGCTGCCCGGATGATACGTTCTGCTTCCTTTGCTTCTGCTTTGGTAAGCTGTGGCGTATCTTTTAAAACATAATCCATGCCGAGGTTGTCGTACTTGACTTTTCCCATAGAATGATATGGAAGGACTTCCAGTTTCTCCACATTGTGGAGCGTCTTTAAAAACAGCCCAAGTTCCGTCAATTCTTTCTCATCAAACGTAATGCCCGGTACGACTACATGGCGGATCCAGACCGGCTTTCCGATCGAATCAAGATACCTTGCAAACGCAAGAATATTGCTGTTGGACTGCCCAGTGAGGTGCTGATGTTCCTCATTGTTGATATGCTTAATATCAAGCATGACAAGGTCTGTTACTGACATGAGCTGTTCTATCTTTTCCATTCTGTCTGATGCCATGTTTTCACTTATTCCAGTGAGGCTGATCTCTCTCTCACTGATCTGATCTGTTCCTGTATGTTTCTTTGGAAACATAATTCCGGATGTATCCAGACAGGTGTGAATGCCCTTTTCCTTTGCCTTCGTAAAAAGCTCCGTCAGAAAATCAAGCTGTAGCATGGGTTCTCCACCCGTTGCCGTGATCCCCCCGGTCTGATAGAAAGAACGGTTGCGCTCGAAACGGTCTATGATCTCATCCGCTGTCATTTCTTCCCCATCCTCTATCTTCCATGTATCGGGATTATGGCAATACTGGCAGCGCATCGGGCAGCCCTGAAAAAAAACGACAAACCGTACGCCCGGGCCGTCCACTGTGCCAAATGTTTCTAACGAGTGAATTTTCCCCATGTTGTTCTCCTTTTCTGATTCCTATCGCTCGCCGCGCCATTCGCAAAACGCACCTGCGGCGCTCTCCGCTGCTTCGCAGCTCCTTTTGCTCATAGACTGGCGCTCCCTCCGTCACTATCTGTGCAGACAGTCTTCCATGCAAGCATGAGTCTGTCTGCACAGATATGACGTGTGAGCTGTTGCACTACATCCGCTCGTGGAAAGTACGTGCGATCACTTCATCCTGCTGTTCTTTTGTCAGTTTGATAAAGTTGACTGCATATCCAGATACACGGATGGTAAGCTGTGGATACAGTTCTGGATGTTTCTGTGCATCCAATAATGTGTCACGGTTTAAAACGTTTACGTTCAAGTGATGTCCGCCTTTGACAACATAGCCGTCTAACATTGCAACAAGATTGTTCTCCTGTGCTGCCTCATCTTTGCCCAGTGCATCCGGTACAATGGTAAATGTATTGGAAATACCATCCTGTGAATCCATAAATGGCAGTTTAGCGACAGATGCCAGGGATGCAACCGCACCATGGGTATCACGTCCATGCATCGGGTTTGCACCCGGAGCAAATGCTACACCTTTCTTTCTTCCATCCGGTGTTGCTCCTGTATTTTTACCATAGGAAACATTGGATGTAATGGTCAAAATCGATGTTGTCTGGATACCGCCACGGTAGGTGTGGTTTCCTTTTACATATCCGATAAAGGTGTGGAGCACCTGTTTTGCGATCTCGTCAACACGATCGTCGTCATTTCCATATTTCGGGAAATCACCCTCAATCTCAAAGTCAACGGTCACACCATTCTCATCACGGATTGGTTTGACTTTTGCATATTTGATCGCAGAAAGGGAGTCTGCTACTACAGAAAATCCCGCAATACCGGTTGCAAACCATCTTCTCACATTTTTGTCATGTAATGCCATCTCTAATTTTTCGTAGCAGTATTTATCATGCATGTAGTGGATAATATTTAATGCGTTCACATACACTCCTGCTAACCATTTCATCATATCTTTGTATTTATCCCATACTTCATCGTAATCTAAGTATTCGGATGTAATCGGACGGTATTTCGGTCCGACCTGTTTTCCTGTCATCTCATCGACACCGCCATTGATTGCATAAAGCAGGCATTTTGCGAGGTTTGCTCGCGCACCGAAGAACTGCATTTCCTTACCGATTCTCATAGAAGATACACAGCATGCGATTCCGTAATCATCACCATGGACAACACGCATAATATCATCATTCTCATACTGGATCGCAGAGTGTTTGATAGATGTCTCGGCACAGAATTTTTTGAAGTTTTCCGGCAGTTTTACAGACCAGAGTACGGTCATGTTTGGTTCCGGTGCTGCTCCGATGTTGTTCAAGGTGTTTAAGTAACGGTAAGACATTTTTGTAACCATATGTCTTCCATCCACACCGATTCCACCGATGGACTCTGTCACCCAGGTTGGATCGCCGGCAAAAATCGTGTTGTATTCCGGTGTACGCGCAAATTTTACAAGACGAAGTTTCATCACGAACTGGTCGATGATCTCCTGGATCTCTTTTTCGGTAAATGTTCCCTCTGCGAGATCACGCTCTGCATAAATATCTAAGAAAGTGGAGGTACGTCCTAAGGACATTGCCGCACCGTTCTGCTCTTTTACTGCTGCAAGATATGCAAAATAGACAGCCTGTGTTGCCTCTAATACATTATTTGCAGGTTTCGAAATATCACAGCCGTAAATTTCTGCCAGTTTCTTTAACATTTCCAGCGCACGGATCTGCTCGGATAACTCTTCTCTCTCACGGATCACATCTGAGTACATGATGGTACGTGTGTTGTTCAGCTGCTCTTTTTTGTCCTCGATCAGACGGTCTACACCGTAAAGTGCCGGTCTTCTGTAGTCACCAATAATACGTCCTCGTCCGTATGCATCCGGAAGTCCAGTGATGATATGTGCGCTTCTGCACGCTCTCATCTCCGGTGTGTAAGCGTCAAATACTCCGGCATTGTGAGTTTTTCTGTGTGTTGTAAAGTACTCTACCACTTCAGGATCGACTTTGTATCCATTGTCCTCGCACGCCTTGATTGCCATACGGATACCGCCGTAAGGCTGGAGGGCACGTTTGAAAGGCTTGTCCGTCTGGAAACCGACAATCTTCTCTTTCTCTTTATCTAAATAACCCGGACCATGGGAAGTGATCGTGGAAATGATCTTTGTGTCCATATCCAGCACTCCGCCGGCTTCTCTCTCCTGTCTGGAAAGTTCTAATACCTGATCCCAGAGATCGGTGGTATCCTGTGTTGGTCCCTCTAAGAAGGAATCATCCCCATCATATGGATGATAATTCTTCTGAATAAAATCTCTTACGTTTACTTCTGTTTCCCAGGCTCCGCCCTGGAAGCTTCTCCATTCTGTCTGCATTTTTCTCTCCTTCTGCCACCGTGTGGCCTTGCATGGTTCATAACATCTGTGTTATGATGCTCATTCTGATTTTTGATTGATGCATGGTTAATCTTTTCTAACCACGGTTAGGCTATCCTAACTTTCATCTTTTGTCAAGAGTCACGCGCGCTTTTTCCGGTAAGTATTCGAAAAAATACAATGAGTGGTTCCTTTCTCATGCTGATGGGATTTTTTGGAAAATTTACCCTAAAAATAAAAAGAACCGCACGTCTGGACTCTTCGCCCAGACGGTCGGCATTCTTTTGTTATACTTCACGTGGTAACCCCCACTATTTCCGTCAGTCATATAACAATTGCATTGTACTATGAGTGGCAAATATTTTCAATAGGTAATTTTTCACAAACAATCCACATATGCCAGCAATTCCTCCGGTCTGCACTTTAGCACCCGTGATAGCTTCAGCAATGTCATTCCCTGTGGCAAGTAATACATAAAAATTCTTGTTTTGTTTCCCATGTTTATGTTATAATATTCCAAAGCATATTTTACAAAATCTTTATGGCGTTATGCCATCTATATTCTGGAAACGTCAGATTATCCCCAATGATCTGCGTTGTTCGTTCGTATCTATGCTTTTAATTACCCATTAACGAATTTAAAAGCAGGAGACGAAAGAAATCAGATATAGAATATATTTATTCTCCTGCCAAGACAGTATTATTTAAGAGCTGTCTCACCAATCAGGAGGAAGCCTATGGCAAAACACAAACGAAACCATAACAAATTATCCAGAAACTCAGCAGTCAATATGCCAGCTACAAACAGAAACTACAAAGACACTATTTTTCGCATGTTGTTTTCTGACCGGAAAAATCTGCTCTCACTCTATAACGCAGTAAACCAGAGCAATTATAATAATCCAGACGATCTGGAAATTGTCACATTAGAGAATGCTATTTATATGGGGATGAAAAACGATCTGGCATTTATTATGGATACCAATTTATATCTGTATGAGCATCAGTCAACCTACAATCCAAATATGCCTCTTCGTGATCTGTTTTATATTTGCAGTGAATATCAGAAACTCGTGAATAAGAAATCTCTTTATTCTTCGACTCTGCAAAAAATCCCTGCACCAAATTTTATCGAGTTTTACAATGGTTCGACGGCAATTGCTGACTGTACAGAGCTTCGGCTTTCCTCGGCATTTGAACATTTGTCAGGTGAACCAAAGCTTGAATTAATTGTCACGGTTTTAAATGTCAATGAGGGACACAATGCAGAGTTAATGCAGCATTGCAATACATTAAACGAATATGCACAGTATGTTGCCAAAGTACGACACTATGCAGCGGATATGTCTTTAGATCAGGCCGTGGAACGTGCCGTAGACGAGTGTATCAGGGAAGGGATTTTAGCCGAATTTCTTACCTGCAACCGAAACGAGGTCATCAGTATGAGTATTTTTGAGTATGATAAAGAATTAGAAGAGAAGAAATTACGGAAAGCAGAATATGAAGCTGGTTTCTCTGAGGGCGAAAAGCATGGTATAGAACTAAATTCTATCGAAACTGCCAGGCGCATGCTTCAATTACAGGAGTTCTCACTCGAAAAAATTGCTGCGATCACAGGTCTGCCCTTTGACGAAGTGAAAAAATTACAAGCAAACGAAGCGAGGTCTGATTCATGAAAATTGCATTAGTTTCCGATACACACGGTGTATGCCGTAAAGAATTATTTGACCATATCAAAAATTGTGATTATCTCATTCACACCGGAGATTTTGACAATGAACGTACCTATAACAGATTCTTAAACTGCGGCATTCCGATGTATGCAGTCCGTGGGAACTGTGACCACGGAGAGTGGGCGTCCTACCTGCATGAGTTTGTCTCCGTGCCGATTAATGGAAAATTATTTTATCTTGTCCATAACAAAGCTGACCTGCCTTTTGATCTCACGGATGCGGATTTTATAATTTTCGGACATACCCATGTATTCACGCACTATGACCGCTACGGAAAAGTTTTTATCAATCCGGGCAGCGCCGGGGCTGACCGCGGAGATGGAAAAGGCATTGCAATTTTAGAATTGACGGATAATGGATATGACGTGGAACGGATTTTGCTATAAAATTTCTTGCTTCATTTCCTACCCTTGTGTTACAATAATCTAAAGCATATTTTACAAATTTCATGACATTTTTGTCATCTATATTCTAACGGCGACAGATTAGCCCCAAATAATCTGTATGCTTCATTCGTATCTATGCTTTTTGTTACCCATTTAACAATTGAAAAGCAGGAGACGAAGGAACTTAGTAAAATATATGATCACTTTCTCCTGCAATCACGAACAGTTTTATAAATAAGCTGTCCTACAATTTCAGGAGGAAACGATTTATGGCAAAATGTAAAAGAAACCGTAATAAGACAAAAAGAAATTTTACAGTCAAAACACCGACGGCAAACCGGAATTATAAAGACACCGTTTTTCGCATGTTGTTTTCTGACCGGAAAAATCTGCTCTCACTCTATAACGCAGTAAACCAGAGCAATTATAATAATCCAGACGATCTGGAAATTGTCACATTAGAGAATGCTATTTATATGGGGATGAAAAACGATCTGGCATTTATTATGGATACCAATTTATATCTGTATGAGCATCAGTCAACCTACAATCCAAATATGCCTCTTCGTGATCTGTTTTATATTTGCAGTGAATATCAGAAACTCGTGAATAAGAAATCTCTTTATTCTTCGACTCTGCAAAAAATCCCTGCACCAAATTTTATCGAGTTTTACAATGGTTCGACGGCAATTGCTGACTGTACAGAGCTTCGGCTTTCCTCGGCATTTGAACATTTGTCAGGTGAACCAAAGCTTGAATTAATTGTCACGGTTTTAAATGTCAATGAGGGACACAATGCAGAGTTAATGCAGCATTGCAATACATTAAACGAATATGCACAGTATGTTGCCAAAGTACGACACTATGCAGCGGATATGTCTTTAGATCAGGCCGTGGAACGTGCCGTAGACGAGTGTGTCAGGGAAGGGATTTTAGCCGAATTTCTTACCCGCAACCGAAACGAGGTCATCAGTATGAGTATCTTTGAGTATGATAAAGAATTGGAAGAGAAGAAATTGAGAAAGGCGGAGTTTGAAGCTGGACATGAAGTTGGACTGGCAGAAGGCAAAAATCAGGCTGCTTTTGAAACCGCAAAGCGTATGCTTGCTTTACAGGAATTCACACCTGAAAAGATTGCAGTAATTTCAGGACTTCCGTTAGACGAAGTGAGAAAGTTGCAGGAGCAGGACAATCACGAACAGTAAAAGAAATAATTCAATTTACAAATAAGATATCAATGACAGGAGAAAACAAATGAAATACCATACCGACAATGAATTACAAAACTTCAGATTTGAGGGCGCATACATTGCAGAAACCTGCGCAGTCAATGGGATCTTTGAAATGATATTGGACAATGTGACGATTTTACCACAAAATTCGTGCAATCGTGATATCCGTGAAATGCGTGCAAATGAACTGAAACTGAAAATCCGTGAGCCGGAGATAACGGCATTTGTCGAGGAAGGCTATAAAGTTTATGATGCAGATGGTAATCTGAAAGAAAAGAAAGAGGATATACTGATCGCGGCAGAAGATCGGGCAGCAAAATTAAAGGAACTGGAAGGATGTGAAATCTATTCCATTGAGCAGGAGAAAGGTGTCTATACGGTATCCATCGATACGGAAGACCATACTTTCATGATTAAAGTAAGCGGAAGCGCAGATGCCGAAGAGTGGGACCGGTTTCTGAGTAAAGATTAAAGGAGCAGGGATTACGATGGAAACAAATGAAAAAAGCCGTGTGCTGGATATGACAAGGGGAAATCCGTTCCGGCTTGTATTAAAATTTGCGCTGCCACTGTTTTTTGGAAATCTGCTACAGCAGTTTTATAATCTGGCGGATACTGCAATTGCCGGACATGTTCTGGGAGATCACGCACTCGCACAGATTGGAGCAGTTTCGGCGCTATATGGACTTATCACGAATTTTGCATTTGGAATGAACAATGGACTGGCGTTGTCTTTAAGCCGCAGCTTTGGAGCAGGGGATGAGCAAAAAATGAAGCATGTCTCCTGCTGGATGGTAACAATTTCCATGTCGGTATCCATTGTATTAATGTCCATTTTTCTGTTGTGTAAAGAACCGCTGCTGATCCTTTTGCAGGTTCCGGAAGAGAC
>ERZ791610.1212-NODE-1212-length-10854-cov-2.190295_pt1 | contig 10854 bp, 10 predicted proteins | sample MGYA00510061_ERZ791610 | MGnify/ENA primary metagenome ERZ791610 (study PRJEB30046, sample SAMN00791922) | human gut metagenome | study: EMG produced TPA metagenomics assembly of the A metagenome-wide association study of gut microbiota in type 2... | reverse complement strand
GAAAGATGTATCTCCGGGCATTTGTCCGCTTCACGGAGCATGATGGCCGTATCTGCCGCCAATAATCCGATATAGGTATTCAGATTGCAGGAGAACATGCGGTATCCTTCATCATAAAGTGCAAGAATAATACGGTAGAGTTCCATACGGATATTGTTTTCCCTGAACCGGTCGTATCGGCTTGTCTTTTCAATGGTACAGCCTGTAACGGCAACATTCCTGTCATACATATTTCCATGAGTTTTTTTGTTAATGCCTTGTCCGTAATTACTGTTAAGTGCCGAAAAAAAGCACGGAACTTAACAGGTTCTACTCTCCGGTACGACCAAGCACCCATGCAGGAAACGAGTTAAGACCGTGCCATTAGTGTATGACAAGGACTCCGCCCGTTTATTCTCCTGCTTTGAATTTGGTCGTTTCGAGAGTAAGAACAAACAGCTAAAAGCTATTCTAATATGTTATTATTCAAATTCTTTAATCTTATAACTTTCTTTTTTGATTCAACCCTGCAAAAATAGAAAAAAGCCGGGCAACCGCATAGGGATTGCCCGACTTTTTTAGGAAGTGAGGAATTCAGGTGTGGGGTGTGGCAGGTCATTCCACCGGTTCGCCGCCATAGCGAAGGCGGCAGATTTCCTTGTGGATTTCACACATGATATGCAGCTGCATCCGCTTGCTGATATGGCGGCTTTGGGAACGCATGAACAGACGGTTCTCTATCAGGCTGCAAAACTTCGTGCCCTCCCTGCTTACAATGCAGACAATCTGATTTTCAAGGAAAAAATCCCTGTCGGTGGAATACTCCACGTCCGGGAACATTCTTATATATTTCATTCGCTGATGTTTTAAAAGGTTTTACGGTGGCGGTGTGGGTGGGGTCGTCCGGCCCTGCCCTCTGTTCTCTTGGGGCGGTGAAAAAGATGTGCCGGATGTTGTTTCCGGCACATGCTCTCCGCTTGGTGTCAGGCGGCTTTTCCGCTTTCGGGCTTCTCTGTTTTCGGGGCGGTGGTCTTCTTTTCCGTCTTTTCTGTCGTCTGCTGTTTTTCGGCTTCCCTGGCAGCTTTCTTTTCCGCTTTCTTCATTTCCTTTATCCTTTCCTCCAAACGTTCATGCCGCTTCTGATATTCTTCCTCGTGGGTGGCTTTGACAAGTCCGTATTGGTCGGGGAAGTGCATGTTTGCGAAGTCCCTCAGCAGCTTGGATGCGTTGTTGTCTCCGTGGCCGTTCTCACAAAGGAAGTGGCTGATGAAGTCCCGTTTGATTACCGTCTTTTGTGCGTCCGTCAGTTTGGCAACGATTTTCATCCGCTGTTTCTCGTCCAATGCGAAAGGCTGGTCCTTGATGCCGAAAAGCGGGAAATGTCTCCTTTGAAGTTGGGCAAGCATGGCAAAATAAACCATACCGTCTTCGTACTGCGTGAACGGGCTTTCGGGATAGTCGTTCTCCCGGACAATCTTTTTCGTATCGGCAACGGTCTTTTCGATGGAAAGCTGTTTGAAACGCTTGTCCCTTTCCTGCAATGTCCCGATAGTGACGGGGGCGTTTTCCTTCCTGTTTATCTCCACGTAGCAGAGTTCGGGTTCTGTCTGTCCTACCTTTACATAGGTCTTTATCCTGCCTTCCTCCTTCATGCGGTCAAGTTCCTCCACCTTTCGGGCATATTCCTCGTTTCTGCGCTCAAATGTCTGCACCGCTTGTTCGTACTCTTTCGTTTGGGTGAACTGCTCTTTCTTCGGTGCTTCGGGTGCTTTGGGGAATTCCCTTGCCGATACGTTGTAGTCAAGTTCCTTGATTTCATGCCCTTTCTTGTCCAATTTCTGTAGTGCCATATCGTTACGGCTTCCGTAGTAGGGGCGTGCGACAACCAGCTTCGGATCGGATTTCAAAAGTTTCTCCGTCTCTTTTGCCACATGGGTTGCGTTCTTGGCTTCCAGACATTTGCGGTTGGTGCAGTGTCCGCACCCGTTATGCTCGGCAAAAAGGTTGTAATTGGCTGCGTTGTGTACGCATGTCTTGCATTCCGTCTTGTCGAACTTGTATTGCCCAAGGTCGGTGGTATAGTATTTTTCAAAGTACCTTTTGAAGAGGTTCAATGTATATCCCGTCCAATCCTCACCGTTCCCCTCTTTGAGGTGCTTCTCGTACACGTCCTTTTGTATATCGGGCTCATAGGTGCTTATCTCCTCGGCTACGCTGACGGTGATTGTTTCATTGTCCAACAGTTCACCGATAGGCGCATAGAGTTCGTTCAGTTTCAATCGGGTATAGATATATTTCTCGCTCCGTCCGAAACGGGCGGTCAGTGAATACATGTCATATCTGCCCTTTTCAAGCAACCGCTTGAACGCTTTTGCTTCTTCGGTGGGGCGTACCTGCTCACGCTGCAAGTTCTCGCTTAACGACATGTCTTCCGCTTCATCGTCCGTCACATTGTTATATATGGTTGCCTTTATGGTCTTTGCTCCTGCAAGCAATGAGGCACGGTAACGGCGTTCACCGTATATGATTTCATAACCGCCTTCCGTGCGTGGGCGTACTGCAATGGCCTGCAGGATTCCCACTTCCCGAATGCTTTCCGCAAGTTCCTGCAATGATGCGTCATTGAACGTCTTGCGGTGGTTGTCCGTGCTTGGGTGTATGGTGGTGATGTCAAGGTCTGTTTCGGCTGTGGCTGTTGCAAGCGGTGTCTTGAACGTGGCCTGCTGCGGTGCTTCTTCCGTAACGGTGGGAACGGTTGCCGTTTCGGGTGTTTCTGTCACTTCGGTAGCCGTGGGCACGTCCTGCGGTGTGAGTAGTGTAATCGGTTTAGGGATGATTGCCAAAGCGGTCACCTTTACTGCATTTTCTTTCTCTGATTTCTGTACGCTGTTCGTCTGTACTTTCTTGTTCGTTTTCATAATGATAAGTTTTAAATGTTGATAATTAATTGAATAGTTTTCCGTCTGAAAGGTATTCCCAACCGTTGGCGTTGCTTTCTTCCGTGAAGTATTCCAAAGTCCGGGTGCTTTCCATATCATCCCGACAAGCACGGAAAAAACTGTCGAGACATTCGTTCATAAGGCTATCAAACGTGATATTTTCGGTGGGGGATTTCAAGAACTGATAAATCGGATCAAGAATACAGTTATCTATATAATAGCCCGTAAGGGGACAACAGGCATCTACAAATATCCTGCTTTTTCGTCCTTTCGTCCCTTTCCAAAAATATTTTGGCGTGTATAGGTCGTTCCAATGGTTGTTCATCAGATAGGCCGCCAACCGCCAACCGTTTAGCCCGTCTATGCAGTCTTCCTGCCTGCTGCGGTAGTCATAGCTGTAATTGCATGCGTCATATCTCCAATTACGGCACACAATGCCGAAGCGTTCGCAAAAGGTATTAAGGGTCTGACGGTTCTCGTGTGTCCAACCGTAAAAATATCGGTTGCACAACCATTCGTTGTGTGCTTTCTCTTTGGCTTCCTCGGATAACTCGGTTATCCGATAGAGGGTGTATGTTCTTGTTTCCGTTCTCATGTCGTTACTTTTTTATGGGTTCGTTGATAGGCGGGCGGATTGTTCCGCCCTGCCGTTCATGCTGTCATACACGGATGCACGTGGCGAGTGCTTCCCTTACTTTCGTTTCCTGCTTCTTGGAATATATCCACCCTGCACGCCTTTCGCCCTTATAGGTGAGGTTCGCACGGAACAGACCGTTCAAGTCTTTCAGAATGTCCTTTATCGGCCTGGTGTCACCGAATACGGCAATCGCCTTCTCGCTGTATTCCACGATTTCAAGACTGAGGGTTGAAAGGTCTGCGGTTGCTGTGGATTGTTCTGCCGTATCGCTGTTTCTCTGCGGTGCTTTCATGCAAAGGTTGGCTTCATCCCCTGCGGTGTGCGCATACCGTTCTATGAATTTTTCAAGGTCGTGGATAGGCTCTTTCTCAACCGTCCAACCGCTGTACTTGTTCCTGCCCAAATACATACCGTCTCCCATGCTGTAATTTTCACGGTGTTCGTAATCTGCGTTATATTCCGCCAAATAGGCTGTTCCCTCAAAATTGGCGGCATGCTTGCGCATTTCTGAAAAGAGGTTGCGTGTATGTTTGGAAAAGCCTAAAATGACGGTTCTTGCTATACTGTAGTCATAATAGTCCGTATAGCTGTCGCACTCGTTTACCCGTAGCGTGCCGATAATGACCGCCTTTGCATCCGTCGGGACAAGGGGGCGCAAACGCTCCGCACCGATTTTGGCGATACGTCCGTATTCCTCTCTTGTTTCCTTCGCTTTCTTTTCTTCTTCGGCTTTCTTCTCTTTTGCCTTGGTGAGTAAAGCGGCTGTTTCCAACGGATCTAAAAACCTGGGGTTCGCATCATCGTAATAGATTCCTATTCCGAATTTTTCCGATAACGGCCGGATAAGGTCGGATGTATGAAACTCGTATGTCCGCAAATTGACAAGATGATAGGTTATTCCCCACTTGTCACGGGTTACTTCATACACAACATAGCTGTTATAGCTGTAGCCTTCCAATACTACCACTTGGTTGACTGAAACGGTCTGAACGTCTCTGTCGTAACTTCTGTTGGCTCCCAATAAATGTACTTTGTTCATAATGATTTGATTTTAAAATGATTCATATTCTGTCAGAGTATCACGCAAAGCGCAAGGATGAAAATGGCGAGCACGCAAAGGATGCGCCACACGGCACGGATGAGGAAAACCACCACCGCCCAAACTGCCAACATGGGCAGCACACTACCTAAACCAATCGCCACACCACCCAAAAAGGCACACACGAAACGCACCGCCACATAGACCACGAAACCGACCGGCGACCACTTCACCAAATTTTTAATGCCGGTTGGAGCGGAGCCGAAGCCTCGTTTCAAATCCTGCCGTATTTCAATTCTCTTTTTCATAACATTGACTTTTTTTTTATGCCTTGTCGGTGGCTTCACCTTGCTCGTTTCAGGGGGCAGATACGGACGGGGAGAAAATATGCAAGGCTTTTGGTGAAAAATTTTCATCCGCCCGGCTGGACGGATTGAAAAATTTTCGCCAAAACCCGCAGGGCGCGAGGCGGCCTTGCAGATTTTTAGGGGACCCGTCCGTAGCTTCGCACCCTGAACCCGGCAAGGTGGAGCTACTGACGGGATAAATAAAAACGGGAAAATCGTTATATGGGAAAAAGAGAATTGAAATGCGGCAGGATTCAAGGGGATTGCTTGATGGCATTTTAAAGACAACATAACCATTCCTGAACTTCGCTTTAAAGTTGGTGATAATTTTGAATTAGTACAAATCAAACAAGTTTATGAATTATATTGATTTGAAACATTAAAGAAATCTCTTCTTTGTTTGTCTGAATGATGGTAATATATTTATTATTAGAATTATAATATTAACGAAAAATGGCATCATTGAAAATAAAGTATCGACAGTCCTCTATAGAAGGAAAAGCAGGAACCTTGTTTTATCAAGTAATTCATAAGCGTATAGCAAGGCAGATAAGCTCAGGATACAAAATTTATCCTGACGAGTGGGATATTTCCAACTCCCAAATAATTATACCTACAGGAATTGAAGAAAACAGGTACCGATATTTGGTATCTTTAGAGAAATATATAAAAGAAGATACCTTACGTCTGAAAGATATTATGATAAAATTTGATAATTTTGGGTATAACTATACGGCAGACGAGGTCATTGAATATTATTCCACCTTTCCCAAGAATGAATATTTTATATGCTTCAGTGAGAATCTCATTGAACAATTGAAACAAATAGGAAAAATACGCACAGCTGAAACTTATACCACTACTCTTAATAGCTTCAGACGATTTATGCACTCACGAAAAAAAAATAGTGACATCCCTTTCGATAAGATAGACTCCAGCCTGATGATGGGATATGAACAATATTTAAAATTTCATGATATTTGCCCGAATAGTAGTTCTTATTATATGAGAAATCTCAGGGCTATATATAACCGTGCCGTAGAGAAAGAATTGGTTATACAGCGATATCCGTTTAAATATGTATATACGGGTATAGATAAGACTGTAAAGCGTGCAGTCTCGGCTGAAATTATTCGACAAATACGTGATTTGGATTTAAGCCATACTCCTTCTTTGGAATATGCAAGAGACCTGTTTATGTTCAGCTTTTATACTCGAGGAATGTCGTTTGTAGATATGGCTTACCTAAAGAAAAGCAATTTGCAAAACGGTTTTTTATCATATTGCAGAAAAAAGACCAATCAGCGATTGCTTATTAAGTGGGAAAAACCTATGCAAGAAATAATAGACAAGTATGATACCTCAAACACCCCCTATCTCCTTCCTATAATTAAAAATATCCTAAAGGATAATAGGGGACAATACAAGAATGCAATACGTCTGATGAATACAAAGTTAAAAACAATAGGTATGCTTATAGGATTACCCATTCCATTGACAACATATGTTGCGCGGCATGCATGGGCTAGTATTGCAAGAAGCAAAAATGTTCAAATTTCAACCATTAGTGAGGCAATGGGGCATGATTCGGAAAGTACAACGCGTATTTATTTAGCTTCATTGGATACTTCAATCGTAGATGAAGCAAACAGTCTGATCATACAAACCTTGTAAAAAGGCAGAATATTTGATTGATTTCTTAGCAAGAGAAAGATTTTTGGACTGCAAAAGTATAAATAAAATCAATAAGTTTATGTTTTTTAGATAAATAAAATAATAGCATTATAATATTTTAAATAATACAATTATGCATATTTTATACGCTTTGTTAAGCAATACGACACAATCAGTCTAGTAGTTTGTTGTATATCAATATAAAAACAAAGAAATCTTTCTCTTGCTAAGAGAAAGATTAAAAAAAGTACATAGAAAGTTTTTTGTTGAAATTTTTAAGGTAAAATTGGATGGATGCTGTTTTTGATTCAACCAATATGTTTGGAAAGACGAGTTTGTGTAATGTGTTAATTTATAAATATTTAGATAGAGTAATCGATGTCACTGTATAGTTCAGATACTTTGTCTAGCGTCGGGGAAGACAATCAGGCCGAAGCAAATCATGGATCTGTTTCGGAAAGGGAGATTTTGTCTGTATATGATAATGAATCACCTTGGTTTTACCTTTTCACTCATTGTTCCAAAATGGAACAAGTGGAACGAAAACTGCAAGAAAAGTTTCAGACCTTTATACATAAAACAGTTGTATACAGTCGTCACAAAAAGTGCATAATGAAAGAGGAACGGCCTACCATTTCCGGCTTGATATTTGTCAAAGGAGAATGTTGTCATGAAATTCAGGCATTTCTTGACAGGTATCTTCCGGGGCTGCATCTTGTTAAAGACTATTATACGCGGAAAATAGTTACTATACCGAGTAGCCAGATGTTTCCTTTCATGAAAATATCGGAAATTGGTGCAGACAAAGTTCGATTTATGCCTAACAGTTTAGGACATTATGCTTTCGGGCATACACGGATAGTTGTAACTTCGGGGCTTTTGGCTGGATTGGAAGGTTATATTATACGTATAGCACGCGAAAAACGTCTTGTTACTTCCATTGGTAACATGACAATAGCCATATCCGGCATTAACAAAGAAAGTTTTGAGAATGCAGAAGAGTATGTCAACCTCAGAAAAGAACAACAAGGAGAGAAAGTTTTTCCGAATACAGCTACTTTTACTCCCGAACAGATAAGGGTAAACAATTGTTTTTTTGAACCTCAAAACCGAATAGACGTTTTAGCCATAGCCAAGAGTCTGGATAAGTGTATTTTACAGGCTGAATCCCTGATTATGAGCCATGAGTATGTCAAGGCAATAGAAATTGCTGTATGTATCCTTGAAGAGATAGGATGTCGCATGTTTCATGATGGTAAACAGATGCGGGTGGACAGAATCAAGGACGTTATCAATGCTATGTGCAACAACACAATCCGCATACTGTCGACTATTGAAACACTGCCCGGAATATCCGCTGAAATAAAAGAACGTATAGACACAGAAAGGCAATCGTTGTTCATTCGCTTCCCGTTTTTGCCACTTTCAATTAAGTAAAATGATTATAGCAGTAGATTTTGACGGGACCATTGTGGAGCATAAATATCCGCATATCGGTAAAGAAATTCCTTTTGCGATCTCTACATTGAAGCGTTTACAAGCTGAACATCACCAGTTGATATTATGGACGGTACGAGAAGGCAGACTATTGGAAGAAGCTGTGAATTTTTGTCATGAACGTGGTTTGGAGTTTTATGCAGTGAATGCCAATCATCCTGATGAAGAGAGAAAGATGTATTCTGTTCCCTGTAGGAAATTGAAAGCCGATCTGTTTATTGATGACCGCAATGTAGGCGGCTTGCCCGATTGGGGTGAGATATATGAAATGGTGAGTAATGGATGGAGTAGTCGAGATTATTTTAGTAGCCAGTATTCACCAGGGGAGTCAGAGAAGCGGTCAAGGTTACGAACGTTTTTGGATTCTTATTTTTCTAAAGCAAAGCGATGAGTACAGAATACAATATCCCCAAAACAAACAACAAGCGGATTGCAAAAAATACACTCATGCTCTACATGCGCATGATGTTCAGTATGTTGGTGTCGCTTTATACCTCACGCGTGGTGCTGAACATGTTGGGGGTAGAAGATTATGGAATCTACAATGTGGTTGGTGGATTTGTAGCTATGTTTTCATTAATCTCCAATTCGCTATCTGCTTCAACCGGTCGTTTTCTGACTTTTGAATTGGGAAAAGGAGACATGCAGCGATTAAAACAAGTTTTTTCTACTTCACTGACTATTCATGCAATATTAGCAGTTGCCGTTCTCCTACTTGCAGAAACTATTGGCATTTGGTTTTTAAATGAAAGGATGACGATACCTACAGTTCGTTTGCATGCAGCCAATTGGGTTTTTCAAGCTTCTGTTTTTGCTTTTATGATGGGGCTCTTTTCCGTGCCTTACAGTGCATCAATAGTTTCACATGAAAAGATGAGTTTTTTTGCTTATTTGGGGATTTTTGACGTACTTATGAGGTTGGGTGTCGTGCTCTTCATTGCTTATTCACCTTGGCAGTTTGATCGGTTAATCATATATGCCATGTTGTTGGTTGGTGTGAGCGTGATTTGGCAATTAGCCAACATGATATATTGCAGTAGGCATTTTCAAGAGTGTAAATTGCAGTTTGCTTTCCATTCAGACAATTGGAAAGAAATGAGTTCTTTTGCCGGGTGGAATTTTATAGGCTGTACAGCTGGATTGCTGAAAGATCAAGGCGTTAATTTGCTTTTAAATCTTTTCATGGGGCCGGTGCTTAATGCTGCCCGTGGTGTTGCCTTATCGGTCAATACGGCTGTGGGTAGTTTTGTTGGTAATTTTATGGCCGCTTTAAGTCCGCAAATTACTAAATCGTATGCTGCCGGAGAATACTTCTACATGATGTCGTTAGTAGAGCGGGGGGCCCGTTTTTCTTTTTACATTCTGTTTTTATTGACATTGCCCATACTATTTGAAACGGAATTTATTCTGACTTTATGGCTGAACGACTTTCCGCCACATACCGTAAATTTTGTGCGACTGATATTGTTATTGTCATTGTCTGATGTATTATCTAATACATTGATAACTCTACAGAATGCTACAGGGAAGATTAGGAATTATCAGATTGCTGTAGGGGGTGCGTTGATGTTGAATTTTCCGATTTCCTATCTTTGTCTAAAGATGGGTTGTGTACCGGAGAGTGTGTTTATAGTTGCTTTGATTGTATCTGTATTGTGTCTGATACTTCGACTCTTGTTTTTGCGGCGGATGGTACAGCTTTCGGTAAAGCAGTACTTATATAGTGTATGCTTGAATGTGCTGTCTGTATCATTGATTTCTGTGATTATACCTATACTGGTTTACTCTCAAATGGAAGAGGGTTGGGCACGTTTTTTGAGCATTATTTTTTGTTGTATGGTATGCAGTGCACTTTCTATCTATTTGGTAGGGTGCTCCATGTCCGAGCGTAAGTTTATTTTAGAAAGGGTTAGACTGATGAAAAAACGTATTATAGGATGATACAGATAAAAGATAAATCCGTATGTTGTGGCTGTTCTGCCTGTGTGCAAATCTGTCCCAAACAGTGCATTTCATTGAAGGAGGACAAAGAGGGCTTCCTGTATCCTACCGTCAATCATGCTTTCTGTGTAGAGTGCGGTAAATGTGAAAAGGTTTGCCCGGAGCTTCATCCTTTTGAAGTACATGAACCTTTGAAAGTGTATGCAGCCAAGCATCAGGATGATGCAGTGCGTAAAGTAAGCTCTTCCGGAGGTATTTTTACTCTGTTGGCTGATATGGTTATTGATGAAGGAGGGGTAGTGTTTGGTGCCTGTTTTGACAGTGATTGGAGCGTGGTACATGATTTTACGGAAACTCATGAAGGATTACAGGCATTCCGAGGTTCAAAGTACCTTCAGAGTAGAATAGGAAATACATACCGGCAAGCCGAAGTATTTTTGAAAGCGGGTAGAAAAGTACTGTTTACTGGTACTCCCTGTCAGATAGCCGGTCTTAAAAAGTATTTGCACAAAGATTATGAGAATCTGTTGGCTGTTGATTTTGTGTGTCACGGTGTGCCCAGCCCATTGGTTTGGAAGAAATATTTAGAGGAAATCATCGCATGTCAGTGCGAAAAAAATTCAGTTTTGCTTCACTCTAATCCCTTCATTTCTGAAAGAGGTAGCATGGCGGGAATTCGTAAGATTGATGCTATCTCTTTCAGGAATAAGAACTTAGGATGGAAAAAATACAGTTTTGCTCTCACTCTCTCCGAGGTGACAACCGACTACATTCGTACATTTATGTATTGGAATTTCTTCT
>ERZ791610.1203-NODE-1203-length-10953-cov-26.239677_pt1 | contig 10953 bp, 9 predicted proteins | sample MGYA00510061_ERZ791610 | MGnify/ENA primary metagenome ERZ791610 (study PRJEB30046, sample SAMN00791922) | human gut metagenome | study: EMG produced TPA metagenomics assembly of the A metagenome-wide association study of gut microbiota in type 2... | reverse complement strand
TTGCACATGTAGCACCTACGTTACCTGCGCCTACTACGGTTACTTTTGACATAATCTCTATATTTTGTTTAAAGTTGATAATAAAATCGCCTTCTTAAAAGCACCGCAAAGTTACAATGATATTCCGAATTAAAGAAAAATTTCCATAATATTTTTCGAGCAGTCTACATAAATTATTGTACTTTTGTCCAAAATTCAATGTAACACTATGGATAAGAGCAAAAAACTGATTATTGTCATTATTCTGCTGGTTGTGATTATCGGCGGAGTTTCTTTTTATGCTTTTCATCAAGCAAAAGAGAATAAAGAAATGAGCGAACTCTTCGCTGTGGAAAAACTGGAAATGGAAAACGAATATACCACTTTCGCCACCCAATATGATGAACTTCAGATACAGATAAACAATGATTCCTTGCGCGAAAAGCTGGAGAGTGAGAAGCTGAAAACACAGCGGCTGCTAGAAGAATTACGACAAGTAAAGACCAGTAACGCAGCTGAGATCATGCGTTTGAAGAAAGAACTGAAAACAGTACGTGCCGTACTACGCACCTATGTTATCCAAATAGATTCACTGAACAAACTCAACCAAGCACTAGCTGAAGAAAATCAAGAAGTGAAACAAAAATATACGCAGGCAACCCGTCAAATCAATAATTTATCTCAAGAGAAAAAAAATCTGAATGAAAAGGTCACCTTGGCAGCCCAATTGGATGCCACAGGAATTAGTGTAGAGCCTAGAAATAAACGTGGTAAAACAGCCAAGAAAGTAAAAGATGTGAAAAAGATAGCCATCTCGTTCACCATTGTCAAGAATATTACCGCCAAAACAGGTGAACGTACTTTATATATACGTATTGCCAAACCAGACAATGACATACTAACCAAAAACGCTTCAAACACATTCCCATACGAAAACCGTAATTTGGTTTATTCCATCAAGAAATACATAGAATACACCGGAGAAGAACAAAATGTAACCGTATATTGGGACGTAGAGGAATATTTGCCTGCCGGAACTTATCATGTTTATATTTTCGCTGATGGAACCATGATAGGACAACAAGCTTTCAGCATGAAATAACAAGGAACATTCTCCCCTCCAATATATTTAATAAAAAAACAGCCGGTTGAAAACGAACCGGCTGTTTTTTTCTCCACACAAACAAAAGCAGTGAACATACAGATTGCAGAATTATAAAAATATTTTAAAATAACATCCAGAATATGGCTTTCTTGAAGATTTGTCTTATTTTTGTTGCATAAACAACTTAAAAACAACAAAACAAGAACACTATAATGAAAAAGATTGCAGCTTTTATCCTATTTATCGGTGTTTTAGATAGTATTTCAGCCCAAAACACACTCACCTTAGATAGTTGTCGTGCTTTAGCATTATCCAACAATAAAGAGTTGCGCATTTCAGCTGAAAAGATAACAGCTGCACATTATGAAAAGAAAGCGGCTTTTACCAATTATCTTCCTAAGATTGCGGCTATAGGAACCTATATGCGCACTCAGAAAGAAATCTCTTTATTAAGTGACGAACAAAAGGGAGCTATCAGTCAGATAGGGACTACCGCCCAAGGCTCCATACAGGAAACTTTCCAACAACTGGCAGCTTCCAATCCCGAACTCGCACAAATACTGCAACCACTTGCTCCCCTCATTCCAGGTATTGGAAATGCACTGAACAAGGTAGGACAAGGTTTGGTAGATGCGCTGCGCACCGACACACGCAATATGTATGCAGGAGCTGTGACCCTTACCCAACCCATCTTCATGGGAGGAAAAATCGTTGCCTACAATAAAATCACCAAATACGCTGAACAACTGGCCGAGTCACAGCACGCCACCGGCATGCAGGATATCATTTTGAGTACAGACCAAGCTTACTGGCAAGTCATCTCACTGATAAACAAGAAAAAACTAGCCCAAAGCTATCTGCAACTGGTCAGCCAACTGGACAGTGATGTAGATAAAATGATAACCGAAGGTGTCGCCACCAAAGCCGACGGACTAAGTGTAAAAGTAAAAGTGAATGAAGCCGAAATGAAGCTCACACAAATAGACAACGGATTAAGCCTATCTAAAATGGTACTATGCCAATTATGCGGTCTGCCTTTAAATGATGAAATACGTTTAGCAGATGAAGACGTAGAAAGCTTAACTCTTCCTGAATATCATGTAGGTGATAATGTAGCCACCGCTTTGGCAAATCGCGAAGAATTACGAAGTTTGGATCTAGCTAATAAAATTTATGACCAAAAAGTCAATATCACCCGCGCGGGATTTCTTCCTACAGTGGCTCTGACCGCCAACTACATGGTAACCAATCCCTCATTGGTAAACGGCTTTGAACGCAAATTCCGCGGCATGTGGGCTGTTGGCGCTATGGTACAAATTCCAATATGGAACTGGGGCGAAGGAATGTATAAGGTAAAAGCTGCCAAAGCGGAAGCAAACATTGCCCGCTACCAACTGGCAGATGCAAAAGAAAAGGTAGAATTGCAGGTAAGCCAAGCCAGCTATAAAGTAAATGAAGCAGCCAAACGCCTGAGTATGGCTGAAAAAAATCTGGAAAAAGCAGACGAGAATCTGCGCTATGCCAAACTGGGATTCATGGAAGGAGTCATTCCTACCAGTAATGTATTGGAAGCGCAAACCGCTTGGTTATCTGCCCAGTCGGACAAAATAGACGCTCAGATTGATGTAAAACTGACTGAAGTCTATTTGCGCAAATCAATGGGAGTGCTTAAATAAAAATTAAAGATTAAAAACGAAAAGATATGGCAGAAAGATCACAACACAGCAATATTTTGCTGGCATTTATTTCACTGACAGCAGTCATTGTCATAGTGTCACTGATAGGTTTCTTTACACTGGGTAAAGGTCCGGAAATCATTCAGGGGCAAGCAGAAGCTGACGAATATCGGGTTTCCAGCAAAGTACCGGGACGCATTCTGGAATTTCGTGTAAAGGAAGGAGACAAAGTAAAAGCCGGTGACACACTAGCTATCCTTGAAGCTCCCGATGTAAAAGCCAAACTTTCTCAAGCACAAGCTGCCGAACAAGCAGCACAAGCCTTGAATGAAAAAGCACAACGAGGTACCCGCCAAGAGCAACTGCAAGCTGCCTACGAAATGTGGCAGAAAGCCAAAGCCGGAGTAGAAATTGCTGAAAAGTCATACAACCGTGTCAACCGGCTCTTTGAACAAGGCGTAATGTCCGCGCAAAAACGTGATGAAGCCAAAGCACAATTTGATGCCATGACCGCTACAGAAAAAGCAGCACGCTCCCAATACGAAATGGCAAAGAACGGTGCACAACGTGAAGACAAAGCCGCAGCCGCAGCCCAAGTAGAACGTGCCAAAGGTGCTGTGGCCGAAGTTTCCTCCTACATAGACGAAACGATACTGACCGCGTCAGCTGATGGAGAAGTGACCGAAATTTTTCCCAAAGCAGGCGAACTGGTAGGTACCGGTGCCCCCATTATGAACGTGGCCCGCTTGAATGACATGTGGGTAACATTCAATGTACGCGAAGATTTCCTAAAAGACTTTACCGTAGGAAATGAGATTAGCGCATTTATTCCTGCCTTTGACAAAGAAATAAAATTCAAGGTCACTTATATGAAAGATCTGGGTACATATGCTGCCTGGAAAGCAACCAAAACTACGGGGCAATTCGACCTGAAGACCTTCGAGGTGAAAGCTGTTCCTGTAGAGAGAACAGACGGATTGCGTCCGGGAATGAGTGCCATCATCGAGAAATAACAAACAATGAACAATACTGTCCATAACCGTATATTCCGCATTGCCCGGCGTGAAGTGTTCCGCATCGCCACAAGACCGCTATATCTGTTCTGCATGATCATAGCTCCCTTGTTCTGTTATCTCTTCTTCACTACATTAATGTGGAACGGACTCCCTACGGATATGCCGGCAGGTGTGGTCGATTTGGACAACACAGCTACCACACGCAGCATCATCCGTAATCTGGACGCTTTTCAGCAGACTAAAATCATAGCGCATTACCCCAGTTTCGCGGATGCCCGCAAAGCCATGCAGCAAGGAAAGATCTATGCTTTCTACTATATCCCAAAAGGAACTACCGAGAAGGCATTAGCAAGCCGTCAACCCAAGGTTTCCTTTTATACCAACTACTCCTATCTGGTAGCAGGTTCATTACTCTATAAAGACCAGCGCACCATGTCCGAGCTGGCGGGTGGAGCCATCGGCCGTGCCACCTTATATGCCAAAGGAGCTACAGAAGACCAGGCCATGGCATTCCTGCAGCCCATAGTCATCGACTCTCATGTATTAAACAACCCATGGCTCAATTACTCTGTATATTTGAGTAACACCATCATACCGGGTATCCTGATGCTGCTTATCTTTATGACCACCGTCTATACCATTGGAAGTGAAATGAAAACCAACACCCAAAAAGAATGGATGGGCATGGCAGACAATTCCATTACCGTAGCCCTGACCGGCAAATTGCTGCCCCAGACTGTAGTTTTCTTTGTCATGGCCACCTTCTATAATGTTTATCTATACGGTTTCCTGCACTATCCCTGTAATAGCGGTATACTACCCATGCTGTTTGCCGGTCTGTTATTAGTACTGTCCTCACAGGCTTTCGGAGTATTTCTGTTCGGATTGTTTACAACAGTCCGCTTGGCACTGAGCACCGCCTCCCTATGGGGAGTGATTTCTTTCTCCATATCGGGTATGAGTTTTCCGGTTATGGCAATGAATCCTGTATTACAGGCACTGGCCAATCTATTCCCGTTACGCCACTACTTCCTGATTTATGTAGATTTGGCGCTTAACGGATATCCGCTGATTTACGCATGGCATTCAGTAGTCGCGTTGATGTTATTCATGCTGTTGCCTTTCTTTATACTGAAAAGACTGCGCACAGTATTATTACATTATGTATATATTCCCTAAAACGGCAAACAGGTATGAAAACATATAAACTCAAAGATATCATCTCACAAGGAACCAAGGACCTTTTCTACATCTGGTGGCAAGAGTTGAAAGCAGTTGTAAAGGATCAGGGTGTACTTATCTTCTTCATTCTGGTACCACTAGGCTATCCGCTTCTCTATACCTTTATATATACCAATGAAACAGTGCGTGAAGTCCCTGCTGCTGTAGTAGATAACAACCGTTCCAGCCTCAGCCGTGAATACCTGCGTCTGGTAGATGCAGGTGCCGACTTGGAAATAGTATCTCATTGCAGTGATATGGAAGAAGCAAAAACTTTATTGAAGAACGGCAAAGTGTATGGCATCATCTATATTCCTGAAAGCTTCAGCCGCGACATTACTAAAGGAGTTCAAACCCATGTCACCATCTACTGTGACATGAGCGGTATGCTATACTACAAAGCCATGCTGACAGCCAACACCAATGCCTCGCTGGTAATGAACAAACAGATAAAGATAGAACGCTCCGGCAACACAACCATCCGACAAGATGAAGTGAGCACGTCTCCCATAGCGTATGAGGATATTTCCATTTTCAATCCGCAGAACGGTTTTGCCAGCTTCCTGATACCCGCCGTACTGATACTGATTATCCAACAAACTTTACTGCTAGGAGTAGGTCTATCTGCCGGAACTGCTCGTGAGAACAACCGTTTTCGGGACCTTATCCCCATGAGCCGCCATTATCATGGCACGCTGCGCATTGTTTTAGGCAAATCACTGACTTACCTTATGATATATGCTGTCATGGCTACCTATATGCTCTGCCTTGTTCCCAAAATGTTCAGCCTAGTACAAATAGCTCAAGCCGGAACCCTAGCGGCATTCATGTTTCCCTATATACTGGCATGCATCTTTTTCGCGATGACTTGTTCTATCTTTATTCACCATCGGGAAGCCTGTATGATGATTTATGTATTTACCTCAGTACCGTTGCTATTTATCTCAGGCATTTCGTGGCCAGGTACTGCCATTTCTAAATTCTGGGAGGTGGTTTCGTGGCTGTTCCCTTCCACTTTCGGCATCAACGGCTTTGTACGCATCAACAATATGGGAGCCACACTGACCGATGTGCTGACAGAGTACCGGGTATTGTGGATACAAACAGGTGTTTATTTCCTTACCACCTGCATCGTATACCGTCGTCAGATTACCTTAAGCCGCAGACATGTATACGAAAGATTAAAAGAGATTAAGAAAAGACGCAGAACAAATGTCGTCTGAATTTGTTTATAAATTAAGAACTAAATGAATTATTTATGATGAAAAAACTTTTTATTCTAGCATGCGTATGCCTGCTGATTACTTCATGTAACAGCAACTCCAAAAACACTAACGATTCTGCAACCTCCACCGAAACAACGGATATGCACAATGCAGAAAACTCATTGGATTATGACGGTACTTACACCGGAACTTTTCCGGCTGCCGACTGTCCGGGTATCAACATGACCCTGACTATTAAAAAAGACAAGACTTTTGAGTTGATATCAGAATATATTGACCGGCAGGATGCTACTTTCAAAGAATATGGAACTTACTCTGTTGAAGGTAATATCATGACTTTAATTAATGGAGAGGATAAGCAATATTATAAAGTCGGTGAGAATACCCTGACCGCTCTCAATCAAGACAAACAGGCAATAACAGGAGAGTTAGCAGACCATTATATTCTACACAAAAAATAAACTTTACTTCATCTGTCATTTTCATGCCAAAGTGAAGGGTCCGCTTCAATCTATCACAGCCGGATTCTTCACTTTGTTTTTTTATCTGCCCACAATCTGTATTCACACTAATTAACTCCCATTCCTTTTGTTTATTACGAATTTTTCGTAGATTTGCGAAAACATCGTAATCAATTCATTTTCTTATGGAAAAGCTAACGATACAAGAAGAAGAAGTGATGCTTCATATTTGGAGCATGGGAGAATGTTTCGTGAAAGACATAGTTGCTAAATTTCCCGAACCCAAGCCGCCTTATACTACGGTGGCATCCATAGTGAACAACCTGAAAAGAAAAGGGTACGTTACGGCCAAACGATTCGGCAACACTTATCAATACACCCCAGTGGTTAAACAAAGCGAATACAAACGCACATTTGTAAGTGGTGTGGTCCGGAACTATTTTGCTGACTCATACAAGGAAATGGTATCTTTCTTCGCCAAAGAGCAAAAAATCTCCGCAGCCGACTTGAAAGACATTATCAACTTGATAGAGAAAGAAGAAGATAAATAATCCTGCTAAATTCACAAATACTATGATAACTACAGCACCCGAACTCATCTACATGCTGAAAGTAAATATAGGCATCGCCTTATTCTATGCTTTCTACAAGCTGTTCTGCTGTCGCGACACTTTCTTCCAGTGGCGTCGTATCGCACTGCTGAGTTTTCTTGCCCTCTCTTTTCTTTATCCGCTGATGGATATGCAAGCATGGGTGAAAGAACAACCTGCCATCAATGAACTGGCAGATTACTACGCACTGATGATGCTGACAGAAACAAATACTTCCACTGCCACAGTAGTCACAGCTCCTGTTGCTATTCCCACACCCGACCTGCTTGATATAATAAAGTTCGTCTATTGGATTGGAATCCTTTTATTATCCGCACGATTTATGATCCAACTAAGTAGTATTTTCCGCCTTGTCTTAAAAAGCAAGAGTATAAATGTAGACCAAATATCCATACGCAGTCTATCAGAACCTGCCAATCCATTCTCTTTCTGGCAATGGATTTTCATCTATCTGCCCGGACTGAAAGAAGATGAAAAACAAGACATCCTGACGCACGAACAGACCCACGTCCGCCAATGGCATTCCATAGATGTCATTATCAGTGAAATAGTGAATATCATTTGCTGGATGAATCCTTTTGCATGGCTGCTGAAAACAGAGATCAGGCTCAATTTGGAATACCTTGCCGATCATAAAGTAATGGAATCCGGAACAAATAAGAAAGCATATCAATATCACCTTTTGGGATTAGCCAACCAAAACAGACAAACCGGTTTATATAATAATTTCAACTTATCACACTTAAAAAACAGAATTAAAATGATGAACAAAAAAAGAACCCGCACCACAGGACATATCAAATATGCCTTGTTTGCACCGCTGACTGCTGCTCTACTCTTGGTCAGCAACATTGAAACCGTGGCACGGACAGCCGAAAGGTTAATCTATTCCACGGAAGAAAGCACCCCACGCCCTGAAAGGGAAGAAGTGGCATCTTTTGTCAACACAACAGTACAAGGTCTGGTGACTTTCACTATTACCGTAACCAATAGTGAAGGTAAGCCTCAGCCTAATATTACTCTGCAAATCAAACCGGGTAATGAAGTAAAAACTTTCAAGACCAATGCAGAAGGAAAGGCTACCATAGAAGTGGATATGACGACTCCCAAGTATGTTTCCCTAGACGTTTCCTCTCCTAAAAGTTCCAAACACCAATCACTTCTACTTTCAGCAAACAAACCGAATGTCACTGCCATTTTCGATACCGATGATGATATTGCCGCCTACATCAAAGCCGGCAAACAAATACGGATCAAGTTACAAATATCCAATAATGATAACCAACAACTTGCAGGAGTAGAACTTATTTCTTCTTCAACAAATGCCAAAGCCACGACAAACGCTCACGGAGAAGCTCAGTTAACAGTAGGAGTAGGCGAAACCATTGCCATTAACCATAAAGGTTATCAAGAAGGAAAATTCACGGTAAAAGAACTCTGCCCCATCAAAGATATGGAAAATCCGGAACTGGTGAGATTACTTCTTGTCGGAGAAGACCCCGTATACCAGATAGCAGACAATATGCCTGAATTCCCCGGAGGTATGACAGCCTGCTTGCAATATTTGGCACGCAACATAAAATATCCCGTAATAGCGCAAAAGGAGGGAGCACAAGGTAAAGTAATCGTACAGATGGTTATTGAAAAAGATGGTTCGGTAGACCATGTAAGCATAGTACGCAGCATTACCCCCGAACTGGATGCTGAAGCAGCACGGGTTGTAAAATCCATGCCAAAATGGAAGCCGGCAACTGTAAAAGACAAAGCAGTACGTTGCAGATACACTGTTCCTGTAACTTTCAAACTGCAATAAAGAGCATAAAAACAGAAAAGAGGCTGTTCCGAACAGTCTCTTTTCATCTTAAAAATATATTCCTAAATCATTTCTTCATCTCCACAATGTGTGTAGGCGCCTGTTCCGCATTACGCTTCTCGGTCTGCTTCACAACATTTTCAGCTAACTCTATAAATGCACGCCCGGTAATGCTGTCCTCATTCAAAGCAGCCGGAGTTCCTTTATCACCATTTTCACAGATACTCTGCACAATAGGAATTTGTCCCAACAAAGGCACATTCATTTCCTCTGCCAGCTGCTTGCAACCCTCCTTTCCGAAAAGGTAATACTTATTTTCAGGAAGTTCCGCAGGAGTAAACCATGACATATTCTCCACCAATCCCAAAATAGGAACATTTACTTTATCATTGGTATACATATTGATTCCCTTGCGCGCATCAGCCAAAGCCACCTGCTGGGGTGTACTGACGATTACAGCTCCCGTAATAGCCAAAGTCTGCACCAAAGTCAGATGAATATCACTGGTACCCGGAGGCGTATCCAATATGAAATAATCCAGTTCTCCCCATGCGGCATCTCCAATCAGTTGTTTCAAAGCATTACTAGCCATCCCTCCACGCCATAAAGTAGCTTGATCAGGGTCGACAAAGAAACCGATAGAAAGCAACTTGATACCATATTTTTCAATCGGCACAATCAAATCACGACCGTCAATCTGCTCAGCATAAGGACGGGCATCTTCCACCTGGAACATTTTAGGCACAGAAGGACCGAAAATATCAGCATCCAACAAACCTACTTTATATCCCAGTTTAGCTAAGGCCACAGCTAGATTGGCCGCCACAGTAGACTTGCCCACCCCGCCTTTTCCGGATGAAACAGCAATGACATTTTTTACCAATGGAAGCAGCTTACCCGGTTCGGGACGCGCCGCCTGACGGCTCTCTGTCGCAATAGCTACCTGTACATCAGGTGAAACATAAGTATGAATAGCTGTTTCGGCAGCCTTTATCATAGATTTCATAAACGGATCGGTCGGTTTCTCAAAAATCAACGAAAAGCTTACCGACATGCCGTCAATGCGAAGATTATCGGCAACCATCTCCGCTTCCACCAAGTTCTTTCCCGTTCCGGGATAACGCACCGTTGCCAAGGCGTCCAAAATCAATTTCGGATATAAAGTCATCATTCTGTTATTATTTACTTGTTTTCAACCCGCTTCGTTTACTGCGGTTGTAACTGCGATACTCATCCAATTCTATTTCCACATCGGGTTCATGCAACTCCTTCTCTTGCGGCAGACGGAACTTCATATATTTTATATTCAAACCACGATCCAACCATTGTTGTTCATAATAGGTACGGATGCCTAGTATGTCATCCACCAAACCGGAATGATACAAATCTTCGGTCATAAACTCTACCGGCAATTTGTTTTCCTCTACCATATAGCGGGTGTAAGTAAACATAAAATTACTGTCGGTCTTCAAATGAATCAGTCCGTCCGGCTTCAAAAACTTACGATAACGTTCCATAAAGTATGTGGAAGTAAGACGTTTAGTCGCTTTCTTCATCTGCGGATCAGAGAAAGTCAGCCATATCTCACTCACCTCACCCGGAGCAAAAAAACGGTCGATGATTTCGATATTGGTACGCAAAAAAGCCACATTCGTCATGCCATCTTTCAGTGCTTCCGTCGCACCGGTCCACATACGGGCCCCTTTTATATCTACACCGATAAAGTTTTTATCGGAATACATACGTCCCAGCCCTACGGTATATTCACCTCGTCCGCATCCCAGTTCCAAAACTATCGGATTATCGTTCTTAAAAAAGTCACGGTTCCAATTCCCCTTCATATCG
>ERZ791610.1200-NODE-1200-length-11028-cov-2.366354_pt1 | contig 11028 bp, 3 predicted proteins | sample MGYA00510061_ERZ791610 | MGnify/ENA primary metagenome ERZ791610 (study PRJEB30046, sample SAMN00791922) | human gut metagenome | study: EMG produced TPA metagenomics assembly of the A metagenome-wide association study of gut microbiota in type 2... | reverse complement strand
GAAAGCAGGCAGATAACCGGTAGAATCGAAAAAATGGTGCAGACGGTATTGGACGGCAATTCGCATTTTTATATACTCTTAGAGGGTCAGTCCCGTATCTTTGATGTGCCGTTATCGGATAATGCGGATATTGTACGGTACAATACAGGCGATACTGTTACATTTTCATATCATGAAAACGAGTCATTAAATGAAGTGACGAAGGTGGAGGCCGCACAGCAGACCGTGCAGTAAAGAGGAAAAATAAAAAACAGTGGAAAAGTGTCTTTTGTATGCAGGAGAGTGTGTATAAAAGGCACTTTTTTTGACATTTTTATGGGTTCATCTGTTTAATATCCCTTAAAATCCAAAAAGATTTAGAAAATTCATGAAAATCCTTGCCGGCAGTTCAAGTAGTCTATTATAATAAAAGAAAGGAAGAAAGCATGGTAAATACACCTTACGATGATGTGTTCCGTACCCTGTTAACGGATTGTACGGCACTGATTATACCGGTTGCGAATGAGTTGTTTCACACAAATCCTTATTTTATCTGAAACAAAAAAGCCGCCCAACTCTTAAATCTCTTTTTTCCTAGTATCAAAGTAGGAATTTCGCAAAAACAGTCTGAAAAAATCTCATTTTAAACAATAAAATTTATCAATAAGACTTTTTTGTTGCACTTGCGCAACAAATTGGGAAAGCAGGAAATCAAAGGGATTGTTAAAGAAAACAGGTAAAAAATACCGTTGTTTGTTGCAGGTTTGCAACAAAAATGTCTGCTTGCCAAAAACAAATGTCTGTGGTACACTGCCACTGCAAACGAAAGATAGGCTTTGAAGCCTCTTTTTTTAAGTGCCACGGTTAGACAAGACTAATGGAAGTTATCAAAACAAAACTATGCCATAAAACAAAAAACAAAACAAAGCATTAGTACATTCGTAAAATCAACAAGGCACGATAGAAACAAGTAAACAGGGACAAAGCAGAAAGGAAAGAAAAATGAGAAAGACCAGCTTTAAGTTATTATCTGCTTCATTAGCAGTCGCAATGACAATGAGCAGTATGCCGTACAATGTATTGGCGGCAAGTCCGGAGCAGACATTTGCACAGGCAGTACAGCAGGCACAGACAACAGAAGCGGACGGCTTTGAAACAGCCGCACCGGCAGAGGAAAATCTCGTAACAGCAGATGCAGAAAGCACAGAAAAAGTAACCTACACAGTTACACCGGGTGTTTCATACGGAAAGGGAAGTATCAAATTAATCTCAGGTGTGACAGAAAGCACCGGTGATGACGGTGAAAAAGTATACACGGCTGAAAAAGACAGCACAATTACATTTGAAGCTGTACCGGAGGACGGCTGGGCATTAGATTCTGTTATGTACATGTCATCAAGCTTTACAACACCGGACTTAAAGATTACAAAGGTAGACGGCAAAGAGAACCAGTATACCTGTACAATTCCTGACGATGCATATGCTTACGGCTCAGTAGGAACATTTATGATATATGTGCAGTTTGCACCGGTTCTGGAAGAAGGACAGTATGAGATAAAATCAACAGGCGAATATTTAAGTGTAGATAAGTATGGTGCAAAGCCGGGTGAAACCGTAAAGATTACATCAACAAGTGACAGTTCAACAAGAAATTATGTGCCGACTGTTGCAGATGAAGACGGAACCGGTATTGATACAACACTTAAAAGTACAGTGATTGATGAAGATAAGATTGTACAGGTATACACCTTTGTAATGCCGGAGAAAAAGGTTACAATCACAGAAAAGAGTAACCGTTATTGTGCAATTACATTAGAAACCAATGACGACAGTAAATTTGCAAGCCATGTAAGTTACAGCAGCCGACAGATGATGAGTGGTAATATGAATGTTGTAGCAGACAGCATTATCGACGGCAAGTATTATAAGCATACAGTAACCGTAACCGGTACACAGGGAAATACAACAGTAAAGCCGGGAGAATTATCATCACTTGCAAGCGGAAAAGCAACATATACCGTAGCAAAGAAATTCCCGGTAGCCGTTACTTTAAGAGTAGACTTCGTTGAAACAGATGCGTATAACATTACAAACCAGTCTGCAAATATTGAAGGTGCCGATTTTACCGTATCAAATGGTGAACTTGCGGCAGAAGGCGATACCGTAACATTACTGCTTTCCACAAATACAGCAGACGGATATTACTATGACGGTACAACACTGCCAAAGGTAACAGACGCAGACGGCAACGAAGTAACCGTAACAGCAGATGCAGGAAACACAACATCTTCTGCAAAATTTACATTCACAATGCCTGAAAAGGGTGTCACAACAAGTTTTGATGGTTCTGCAATTACACAGAAAGAATTAAAGGCTGTTACCGTTGCAGATGAAGCAAAGTCTTATATTGCACTGGATAAAGCAGAAGCAAGAGAAGGCGCAAATGTTACCATTACTTTGACAGACGAAGCCAAAAAGGTTTTATTTATCAAAGTGATTAAGGAAGACGGCAGTGTCGAATATATAAGAAACTCTGCAACGAGCTTTACAATGCCGGCAGGCGCAGTGACAGTATCGGTAATTGCACCGGACAACTGGTTTGAAGAAGGACGTTATGATACAGATGTATATGCGGCAACATCAAGCACACTGATTGTTTCCGATGCGGCAGACCTTGCGGCTGTCGGTAAATTAATGCGTGATAATCCAAGCGCACTTACGGATAAAACCATTAATATTGTAAAAGATATTGATATGAGCGCATATACATGGGTGCCGATGACATATACAAATTACAATAATACAGTAACCTTTAACGGAAACGGACATACCATTAAGGGACTGAATGTAGAAGGCATGACAGGAACAACATCAAGTTCCTGGGTATATTCAAGTGCATTTATCGCACAGGTAGGCAGTTTCACAGATGTCACTATCAACGACCTGACATTTGAAGGAACACAAAAAGTCCATACCGTTGCAGGCACATTCTGCTATTTAGGCGGTATTGCTTATGGCGGCGGTTCTTACAACAAGGTCGTAAACAATATGAATGTGACCATTGACGGTGCGACAGGCGGTACGGTATTGCATTACCCTATTACAAATAGTGCAACACAAATTGTAAACAGTGCGGTAACCGGCAAGACAACACTGGAAAATGTAAATTTAACCGGATATTATTCATATTATGGACTTTCAGACAGAGCAGTCAACAGCTATGATATTTCAGAGATTACCATGGGTGAAAATGCAAATCCGGCAAATGTATCTTATTACGGTGTGGACTCTACTTTACAGGCATCAGATAAGACTGCAAACTGCTACACAGGTACAACATTAAATAATTTCCCTGAAAATGCCCAAATTTACGGAATTGCAAAGACTGTTACAGGAGAGAATCTGGATTCTCTTAATCAGAACTTTACATACATCACACCGGTAACAGCCGAGGGTTATGAAAATGACAACTTAATGTCTGTTGACAGCACAACCAACAAGGTCGGCAGGATTGCACTGGTTACATACTTAAACAGCTGGGTTGATGAGAACCAGACAGAGGATAACAAGTATTGCAAATGGGAAACAGACAAGACAACAGGCAGACCGGTATTAAAGGCAGCCGAAGAATCTGTTGTTTCACAGAAATATGCAATCACTTCAAACGTAACAGGCAGTGAATACGGCGAAACAACCGTTGACGAAGAAGCCGCAGAAGGCAGTAAGGTAACTGTATACACAGCATCGAAGTCATTCTGCAAAGTAAAGAGCATTTCCGTAGAAACAGCAGACGGAAAGAAAGTTGACGTGACAGACAACGGTGACGGAAGCTACAGCTTTACAATGCCGAAGTCCGCAGTGACCGTAAGCACAGAGTATGCACAAGACGCTTATGCAATTACAACAGAAACCAACGGTGAAGGTACAGTCAGCGTATTAACGGCTGAAACAAAGTCTTCCGATAAGGCAAAATCAGGTGAAACCGTAACCGTTACCGTAACACCGGACCGTTTAAAGTATTACACAATGGACAGCGTAACCGTGACAACGGCAAGCGGCAAGACAGTTGAAGCCACAACAACAGAAGCAATTAACGGAACAAATGCCCATGAGTATACATTTACCATGCCGGAAGAAGCTGTAACGGTTATGGCAAACTTCAAAGACGTCAGCAGCTACTACAACGAAGACGGTTCTTTAAAAGAGGGTACATACAAAATGCAGGCAGTATTCGGCAGTACCTATTACATTGACACCGACAAAATCGAAGGTGCAATGGGCTATGAAGAACAGTACACAGACATTACCGTAAGCGTTGATGCAGAAGGCAATGTAACCGTAGACGATTATGAAATGCCGGGTGTAAAAAGCCCGATTGGATACGCAGGCGGCGGTGAACTCTGGATTAAGTCCACACCGACACCGGATGCCAACGATAACGGCAAGATTAAGGGTGCAGATGATGCAGGCGTTGCAGAATCCAGCGACTATGCCGAAAAGTATGAAAACTATACAAAGGTATACACCATTTCACCAACCGTTACAAAGACCGGTAAGATTAATCCGTCAACCAACGTAAAGACAGAAAACACAGGCGATTTCTACTTTACAAAGGTTATGCAGGGAAGTAAGCAGGTCGGCGGCTTCTATAACAGTGAAAATGTAGAATCCGTTACATTGGATAAACTCGCTTCATCAACAAGCAGTAAGGTAGCACCGTTTAACCTGACATTCTCTGGTATCAATTACATTAAAAACGATGCGGACTATGCAAACCAGAATGTGTTATTTACAACATACATCACAGAAATGGCTTACATTTCAGAAGTATTGTTCCGTATGGACTTCTCAACGATTGAAAAAGTCGGTGATACAGACCAGGGAGAAGAAACAACACAGGCATTAGATGTATCTGTTTATACAGCGTGCGAACCGGGTGCCACAAAGACACCGCCTGCAAACATTGATGCAATCAAGAGTGCAACACTGGTAACAAAGACAGACGGAAGCAGACAGGTCGTATTTGACTTAGGCGAAACAATCGTATTCGGCTTACACGGACATATGGGAAGCCTTCGTGTATACAATGCAGACAGCATGGAAAATGCATTTAAGGCAATCTCAAAGAATGATACAAGCGGCTTAAAGTCAGCAATTTACAGCGACTGGTATACAGACAAGATTAATTCCGAAGCAGACAGCGTGGCATATGATAAGACACCTGTAGAAGTAACAGACAGCAGAGGATATGTATACTACACAACAGACGGAACAGAATTTAGTGCAACGTCCACAACAACAGACCTTGAAAATGCACTCGTATATCCGGGTAAGGCAGTTGTAGATGTACCGGACTATTTCGACCTGACAGACAACAATGAAATTTATCTGACAGGCTTTATCGACGGTATGTCAAAGGATACGAACTTAAAGTTAAAGCTGACAGCAAAAAATGAAGACAACACACCGGTTGTAAAGACAGGTACAGCCCATATTTCACAGTTCGGTGAATATGATGTTACTGTCAACGTAACAGTTACAGATGATGTTATCACAGACATTGAAGTAACAGGTGCAAATTTTGCGGGAACTTATGCTGAAACCAATAAGATGATGCTTGAAAAGGCAGTCAACGGCTTAAAGGGCAGCTACATCAATAAGTCCGCAACCGATGTAAAGGAAATCACAGGTGTTGATGCGGTTTCAGGCGCAACGTATTCATCCAATGCAATCCGCGATGCGATTTTAAATGCACTCGAACTAAAGCAGGAAGAAGAAGTCATTAACCTTCCGACAGAAAAGCTTGCAGAAGGCGAATACAGCGTAGACATTGCATACTACACAGATAAAGTAAAGCACAGTCTTGTGGAAAATGACAAGACAAAGGCAAAGATTGTTGTTGACAAAGATGGCAGCATGACACTCGTAACAGACATTATTAACGGAACATCAAAAGAACCGTTATATATCTATGGCTTCAACGGCTACTATGAAGGCAATGATACTTCTAAGAGCTTAAAGGAAGCTGCGGTCGAAATGAATGACATTCAGTACAGCGATGATGTATTCGGTGAAGATGAAAAGGTTGTAACAAAGGTTTCCTTCCCGTTAGAAGGTGATTTTGCGGCAATCTACAACACCAATGCAGATATCTATGTACCGGCAATGAAGAATTTAAACGGTCTGGTTTCAGGCATTGACTTCAAGCAGGGACGTTTCAGCGTAGACTGCTTCGTAAAGGTTTACTGGGACAGCTTAACAAAAACTTCATCTGATGATACAACAAAGGAAACAACATTCGGTGCAGCAAAGACAGCTCTGACAGCAGGTACTTATTCAATTCCTGCAAGCTTAAAGAATGCCGGAAATGTTTCACAGGATTCTATGGCGGCAGGCTGCATTAAGAGTGCCAGCATGACAGTAGCGGCAGACGGTACTGCAACAGTAACGGTTGATTTACAGTCTGTATCCTTTGCGGGACTGACAGCTTACGCAAGCAACTGGAAGATTTATCAGGGAACGTCAGCAGACGGTAAGACCGTAGACGCACAGTACACAACAGACGAAGAAGGCAGAGTGACACAGATTACATTTACACTGCCGGACAACAGCTATGACGGTGTATATGTGAATATGTATGTCGATGCAATGAATTACAGCCCGGATGCATATCTGGCACTGGATTATGCAAATGCGGTAAAGACAGCAGAACCGGACCCGGCACCGACTCCGGACCCAGACCCGACACCGGAACCGACTCCGACTCCAGACCCGACACCGGATCCGGAACCGACACCAACTCCGACACCGGACCCTTCTGACAATAAAATTGCAGACGGTAACTATTATGTACCGATTGCATTGTGGAATGCGGTATCCGATAAAGCATCTATGGGAAATGCAGCATTTGAAAAGAACAGCAGTGCTTTAATCACCGTAAAGGACGGTAAGGTTGTAAAAGTTCAGATTGCCATGAATCCGGTAACTGTAACATCAATCTACAGTGCCGTAACGGCATTTGAGGTAGAGGGCGTAACCGTTACAATCGACAAGACAGAAAAGATTACGACCTCCGCAGGAAATGAAGTCGATGCAATCAGACTGGTAACATTTGAACTTCCTGAAGGTGCACAGCCATCCGTTGCAGATATTACTTATGCAAATGTAAGCTTTAAAGTACCGGATACACCAATGGGCGATACCATGATGAGTGCAAGATTAAGATTTGACTGGTCAGCACTGACAGCAACAAGCGATACTTCTCTTGTACCGGCAGAAGACCAGACAGAAGAAAAGTCACCGGCAGTTGATGTAACAGACGAAAAGACAGGTGTTCATGTATCAGCGGCAGAAGGCGTTCTTCCGGCAGGCTCTGAGTTAAAGGTAACAAAGGTTACAGCAGGAACACAATATGCTAAAGCAGCAAATGCACTTGCAGATGTAGGCAGCAGCTTTGAACTGTACGAAGTTCATTTTGAAAAGGACGGACAGGAAGTTGAGCCAGACGGCAGTGTTGTTGTGAAGTATCTCATTCCGGCAGGCATGAATGCAGACAACGTTGTTTTATACCGTATCAATGATGACGGTTCAAAGACCCTCATTAAGGGCAGTGTGGAAAACGGATATTATGTTGTGACAACAAAGGGCTTCAGTTATTACGCACTTGTTGAAAAGACAGCGACAGATAACAACAATAATCACGGCACTGATAACAGTGGCAACAACAACGGCAACAATAACGGCAATGCAGGCACAACCGACAACGGTTCGGCAGCAGGCGGCTCAGCCAATACGGCAGACAACAGTAACAGCGGTGTAAAGACAGCGGATTCTTCCGCAATGGGCATGTGGGCAGCAGCATTCTTTGCTTCCATAAGTGCCGCAGGTCTTGCAATCTTTAAAAGAAAGAAAAGACCGGAAGAAAAAGAAGACTAAGCTGTAAAAAAGACAAAACAACGGCATCCGTCCCGAAAAGGGGCGGGTGCCTGTTTGTCACATATAAAAATGAAAGCAGGAGTACAGACATGGAACAGAAAATAAAAATGCAGATTCAGCGGCTTGTAAAACAGGCGGCGGCAGTATTGACGGCAGTCACTGTGGGGATTTTGTCAGCAGCGGCAGTATTTTCACAAAACAGTAATCCGGTATATGCGGCAGAAAACGGCATTTATCTTGCCAATGCCAATCCAAGCTATAGAAATCCCTCTACCGGCTCGATTGAAGATTCCGGCGGAGAAGGTTCGGAGGTTTTAGGGCAGTCCATGACAGAGAGTGCAACATATGGTAAGGCACTTATCGAAGCAGACCCGGCGGGAAACACCTATGCCACAATCCGTATGCAGTTAATGGACAATATTGAAAATCCACAGTTTCAGGTAGACGGAAGTTCCGTACCGGCAACGCTGATGCAGGAGGATTATTCAAGCAATACCGCGGATTACAGATTCCGTATCAACAGTGAAAATTCGGTTGTACGTGTGAATATGTATGTAACTGCCATGGGACGTGATATTATTTACTACATTACCTTTTCGGGACTGAGTGAAGGCGCAGGCGACTTTATTACCAGTGTGACCGTTGAAGAAAAGGGCGGCAGTGCCGGTTCGGACATCGCAGAGAGTGGCAGTGAGGAAAGCAACCCGGGAGAAAGCAGTTCAGGAGAGCGCGGTGTAAGTGCGCAGGCTGAAAATACCGCATCAGGCACGGACAGCTTATCGGGTGAAACCGGTGCATCAGCCGGAACAGATGGCAGTCAGGAAACTGCCGGAACACAGAATGCAGGGCTGGCAGAGAGTGAAACTGCCGAAGGAATGACAGAAGTCGGACAAACAATATCAGCAGATGCAGATAACGGACAGGCAAAGACTGTAGAAAGCACACAGACGAAAAATGCCGGAATTCAGGAATATGATGCGGCAGGAAAGCAGGTCAATGCAGAAGCGCAGGAGAACAAAAAAGGCAGTAATACGGGTATCTTTGCAGGAATGGGCGTTGTGATTGTCATCGTTGTGGCAGGCGCGACGGGGGATATGCTTGTATATCGTAAAAAGAAAAATTAAAGGAGCAGACAAATGAAACGACAGGTAAAAAAGATTGTTCATAAAGGATTTTGTATGCTGCTTGCAGGCATCGCCGTACTAACCGCATCAGTTTCACTGACAGCCTGCGTAGACCAGCACCCGGACGGACAGGGCAGCAGTACGGGAAATACCAGCAACAGCGCAGAGGTGCGCCTTGTTGCCACTTCTCCTGCTGTTGCACAGATTTGTGACAAACTGGAGTTAGACCTTGTGGGCGTATGCCGGACCTCCGGTACACTGCCGGAGCGGTATAAGGACGTTACACAGGTCGGAACGGCAATGTCGCCGGATATGGAGATTTTAAAATCTTTATCGCCGGATTATGTGCTGTCCCCGAACAGCCTGCAAAGCGATTTACAGCCGAAATATGCGGCAATCCAGGTGAAATCCCTGTTTTTAAATTTAAAAAGTGTATCCGGCATGTATGCTTCAATTGCAGATCTCGGTGAAAAATTTAACAGACAGCAGCAGGCACAGGCTATGGTAGACGAATTTAACACATTTATGCAGGAATACAAAGATAAAAATGCAGGCAAAGAAGCCCCGAAGGTTCTGATTCTGATGGGACTGCCGGGTTCTTATATCGTGGCAACCGAAAACAGCTATGTCGGCAGCCTTGTGGAAATGGCAGGCGGACAGAATGTATACGCAGGCACTGATGAAGAATTTTTAAGTGCTAACACAGAGGATATCAAAACGAAAGAACCCGATGTGATTTTACGGGCATCCCATGCAATGCCCGAGCAGGTACAGCAGATGTTTGCCGATGAATTTGAAAAAAACGACATCTGGAAGCATTTTGCGGCAGTACAAAACGGCAGGGTGTACGATCTGGATTCGTCCCTGTTCGGCATGAGTGCAAATTTTTCATATCAGCAGGCACTCGAAGCATTACAGCCGATGTTGTATAACAGCTAAAATTCTGTAGTTTTTCATAAAATAAAAAATAATCGGTTGCTTATCTTTTTTTTGTAGTGTACAATAATAAAGACACAGTACATATTTAATAAGGAGAAAAGCCGTGGATATTATAGTAAAGTATATTGATGAATTGTTGGAAAAAAGCACGCCGGAAGCGCCGATGTGGAATATTGAAAAGCTCAAGCAGGGCTTAAAGTCTAAGTGGAATTACATTGACGGTTGTATGATTAAAGCCGTACTTGAGATGTATGCCATTTCAAAGGACGAGAAATATTTAAAGTTTGCAGACGATTTCATTGATTATCGTGTAGCAGAAGACGGAACAATTGACGGATACAGCATTGGTGAAAAGAATATTGACAATGTCAATGCCGGCAAGACTTTATTTGAATTATATGATATCACCGGAAAAGAAAAATATAGAAAGGCAATCGACCTTGTATATTCTCAGATTGCTATTATGCCTCGCTGTGAATCCGGCAACTTCTGGCACAAGGATATTTATCCGAATCAGGTATGGCTGGACGGAATGTATATGGGACAGCCGTTTTACATGGAGTATGAAACAAGATTTAACGACCGAAAGAATTATGATGATATTTTCTCACAGTTTAAATTCGTTATTGAAAACATGAAAAATCCGCTCAACGGTCTGTACTATCATGCAATCGACACATCAAAGCAGATGTTCTGGTGTGACAAGGTCACAGGTCTTTCACAGAATATCTGGCTGAGAGCAATCGGCTGGTACTCTATGGCACTGTTAGATACACTTGATAAGGTGGACAACTCTGACCACAAGTATGACAAAGAGTGCAGGATGTTACAGGATGCATATGTAGATTTAATGAATGCGATGATCCGTTATCAGGACGAAAGCGGTATGTGGTATCAGGTTGTCAACTTCGGCGGCATGGAACGCAACTATCTTGAAACAAGCGGAAGTTCTATCATGGCATATTCCCTGTTAAAGGGCGTACGTCTTGGCTTCCTGCCTGAAAGCTACCGTGCATACGGTGAGAAAGCCATTGACGGTATCTGCAAGCGC
>ERZ791610.1199-NODE-1199-length-11031-cov-13.519770_pt1 | contig 11031 bp, 9 predicted proteins | sample MGYA00510061_ERZ791610 | MGnify/ENA primary metagenome ERZ791610 (study PRJEB30046, sample SAMN00791922) | human gut metagenome | study: EMG produced TPA metagenomics assembly of the A metagenome-wide association study of gut microbiota in type 2... | reverse complement strand
TAACCGCTGTATATCAGACGATTAAGCGTCAGAAAAAATTTTCCATTTTTTTCGGACTAATGGGCGCGCGTTGCACTCATTGGAGACAAAACTACGAATTTCAACCGATTCATACCCAATGAAAAAACAAGATTTTTCGCGTTTTATGCCGAAGAACATGTTTAATATCTTATTTACTTCCCTAAAGGAAGCGATTAAGTTAATCCTCATGTTCGTAATAATAAGAATAATCAATGCCTTTCATGAAAGTTTCGCGGTCGTCAATCATGTCAGTTAATGCCGTAAACAGCAGTAGCTTCACTTCTGAGGCATCAACCATGCTGTGTTGCATGGCATCTAAATAAAAAAAGTCGGGTGCTTCCGAAAAGCCCCCCGACACCTGTTTCTTCGCTAAAGTCACATAGACTGTAGGAAGACATAGCAAATATAGTGATTTATTTTTAAATGGTATCACAATGGATTTGAATAATTTAGAGAATCTGATAAAAGTTAACCTTTGTCTTGATTTCAAGGTGGAATGAGCGTGTGTAAAACTTACTTTTTCGTTTTTCTGAACGCGCTGATTATCAGAAATTCCGAGATTCTTGAAACAAGCTCGGAACTAATTCAAACTAGCTCGGAACTAATTTCAACTAGCTCGGAACTAATTCTGACTGGCTCGGAACTAATTTCAACAATCGCGGAGTTTGTAGAAGTAATAAGTTGCATCAGGTTCTCCATCAGGGGCATGCGTTGTTTCGGTCGTTGCATTGCCTTGCAACAGATTGCCGGTCAACTTGCTGTTGGCATCAGCTGTTGACGTAGACGGTGCATAAAGCACATAGGTGCGCTTTTCGCCCTTGATCAAAAGCGGAGCGTGAGCCGGAACGGTTTCGCCACCGGTGTAGGCAAGTTCGAGGGTGAGTTCCTTGCGGTCGGGATTGGCTTGTGTCACCACGTAGCCCTCTACCCCTTTAGGCATGACATAGCTACAATCGGTATAGAGAGTGCCATAACCTTCGGCTGTAGCTATGGTTAGAATGCCCACACTGCCTTCGTGCTTCTTTACCAAACGAATTTGGGCAGGAAGTGTATGACCGCTATGCTTTGCCGTAAGGCTCAGGTACCAGCGCATAGAGGACAAGTAGGGAGTGGTTTCATTCGCAGGACGCAGCATCTGACCTTCGAGTACATAGGCTTGGTGCTGCTTTAGCGAAAGGACTGACAATACCCCGTAGTTGCCACACAGATTCACGTCGTAATCGGTAGCCGGCAGATTTAGGCGTGCTTCCTCGGTGGGCTGGATGGTGGCCTGACGCAGCGTAAAAGTGTAGGTTCCTGGCTGTTTGGCGCGAATGAGATACGGACGATTGGCCAGGAGTTGATCTTCGGCAAGAGGCTGGTATTCTATCACAGTTTCAGCACCATGGTCCGCAGTCGACAGTGCGTCGAACCGGATAGTTTCGACTGAGAATGCGCAGGAATACCCGTAGATAAAGGGCTGAATGCTCATTCGAAGGTGTAGAAAACTTTCGAGGTGCGATATTAGGGAGTCAAAAAATTGGGGTTTCGGGATTCTCGTGTTGTATCTTTGCTGTCGCGAAGTCAGGCTGCACCTCAACATAACTTTCGAAAATAAGTTTTCAAGTTCTGCATTCGGTTTGCACTGACATTGCACTCACAATAAAGGCGGCACTATAGCATTGATAAACTGCACATAAGCCTTGACGGATGAAAAAACAATATTCTTTATTTATTCATTCAGCGTTCTTTGACATAATGTTACAACAGAAAGTAAGGCAGGTAGGCCTGTCTGAAACCCAGAATGCGTTGTTGAGTTTTACCACACGCTTTTGCGACTGAGCCTTGTTTATCAAAAAAAGAAGAAAAAACAAGGGTGGTTCTCATCATTCTGAATAAGAAACGTTTGTGTTCTATCAGCATGATGAGAACCACCCTATCAAAATAAATTGGAGGACCTACTTATCAGTTCCGTATTTGATATTTCACGAACCAATAAAGCACGCAATAGTACATACGTAAAAACAGGTTACTCTTCGTCGTTGCGAGCCTTTAGAGCTTCAGCAATCTGCTGTTCGAGTTCTTCGCTGAGTTCGGGATTGTCCTTGATAATCTTTTTAACGGCATCGCGTCCTTGACCTAAACGGCTTTCGCCATAGCTGAACCATGAACCGCTCTTCTTGATAATGCCGAGTTCTACGCCGAGGTCGACAATTTCGCCGGTGCGCGAAATGCCTTCGCCAAACGTGATTTCGAACTCTGCCTTGCGGAAGGGAGGTGCTACCTTGTTCTTAATAACCTTTACGCGTACCTGGTTGCCAATGGGAGTGTCGCCGTCCTTGATGGTGGTGACACGACGAATGTCGAGGCGCACCGAAGAGTAGAACTTGAGGGCGTTACCGCCGGTCGTAGTTTCGGGGTTGCCAAACATAACACCGATTTTTTCGCGCAACTGGTTGATGAAGATGCAGGTGGTGTTGGTACGGCTGATGGTGGCAGTGAGTTTTCGCAATGCCTGGCTCATGAGGCGGGCCTGAAGACCCACTTTGTTTTCGCCCATGTCGCCTTCGATTTCAGCTTTAGGCGTAAGTGCTGCCACAGAGTCGATGACAATGATGTCAATGGCCGATGAGCGAATGAGCTGATCGGCAATGTCTAAAGCCTGCTCACCGTTGTCGGGCTGAGAAATAAGCAGTTCGTCGACGTTTACGCCCAACTTGGCTGCATAAAAGCGGTCGAAGGCATGTTCGGCATCAATAAAGGCTGCCACTCCCCCATTCTTTTGAGCCTGAGCAATGGCGTGAATGGCGAGGGTGGTTTTACCTGATGATTCGGGACCGTAGATTTCGATTATACGGCCGCGGGGATAACCTCCTACGCCCAATGCGGCATCGAGCGACAAGCTACCCGTTGAAATAACCTCTACATTTTCAATACTCTGATCGCCCATGCGCATGATTGAGCCGCGACCAAATTCTTTTTCTATTTTAGCCATAGCCGCTTGAAGAGCTAACAGCTTTTCATTTTGTGCCTGGTTTTCGTCGGTTGTTTTTGCCATAATTTTGGAATGTCTGCTAAGAAACTATCGTGCCACATACGATTTAGAACATCGTGGGCTGTCAGATTCTTAAAGTTTTAATATTTGTTCTGCGTGAATTTTAGTTTTGATTTCCTTGGGATTGAAAATGTGGGCCACGCGGCCTTCTTCGTCAATAACGAACGTGGTACGCAGTGTTCCCATATAGGTTCGGCCATACATTTTCTTTTCGCCCCACACACCGTAAGCTTCGACCGTTTGTTTTTCGGTATCGGCAATCAGGTGAAAGGGCAAATTTTGCTTCGCTATGAAGTTTTGATGTGACTTGGCAGAGTCAATACTTACTCCTATCACAACATAGCCGGCTTGCTGAAGGGTTTCGTAATTGTCGCGGAAACTACAGGCCTCGGCAGTACAGCCCGAAGTGCTGTCTTTCGGATAAAAGTAGAGCACCACCTTTTGTCCGCGATATTGGCTGAGTTTGATTTCGTTGCCTGCTTCGTCAAGGCCCAGCAGGTCGGGAGCCATATCTCCGATGTTTATCATGTTATCGCTGTGTTAGGGTTGGTTTTGAGTAAATATGGTAAAGTTTGTAACCGGCAATTACTGCGGTTTTCGGCCATTGCCCGATTTCGGTGGCCGACGTTTTGCAGCCGGACGATTATCCACTTTATCCTGCGGCTTTCCGGTAACCGTTTTTTCGTTTCGCTTAGGTGCAGACGCATTGTTCGGTTTGCGATTGTTGTGTTTCGGACGGGCGTTTGCATTCGGCTTGTTATTACCGTCTTTACGCGCCCAGTTTCGTCCTTTTCCCTGCTGTCCGCGTGGTTGATTTCCCTTACGTGGTTCTTCAGAGGGTTTACGCACACCTTCAGGCAGTTCGGCACGCGGGATTTTGATTTTAAGCGTTCGTTCGATGTTAGCCAGGGCATACAGGTCCTTTTCGCCAATAAGCGTAATGGCCTTACCTCGACGACCGGCTCGGGCAGTACGTCCGATACGGTGAACGTAATCCTCGGCATCGTGCGGCGCATCATAATTGATAACCATGGTGATGTCATCGATGTCAATGCCTCGTGCCACAATGTCGGTAGCTACGAGCAAATCAATTTTTTGCGCACGGAACAACTGCATCACTTCGTCGCGCTCGCTTTGTTGCAAGTCGGAGTGCATGGCGCGCGCATTGAGTCCGCGTCGTTGCAGCACAATGGTAAGTTCCTTTACCTTCTGTTTCGACGAACAGAACAGGATAACTCGCTGCGGCGGTTCGTCTTTGAATATTTTTCGCAGCACAATCGTCTTATCGGGTTCGTGACAAACGTAAAGGCTTTGACAAATATTTTCGGCGGGCTTTGACACGGCTATTTCAACCTCAACCGGGTTGTGCATCACCGTGCGGGCCAGTTCGGCAATTTTGGGCGGCATCGTGGCCGAGAACAGAATGGTTTGTCTGTTTTCGGGCATTTGTTTCACGATTGTCAGGATGTCGTCGGCAAATCCCATATCGAGCATGCGGTCAGCTTCGTCAAGCACCAGGTGGGTGGTTCGGCTGAGGTCGAGTGTACCGAGCTGCAGGTGGGTAATCAGTCGACCGGGGGTAGCCAGCACGATGTCGGCACCGGCTTGCAGCGAACGGCGTTCCTGTTCGTAACGAATGCCATCATTACCGCCATACACAGCCACGGCATTGACCGAGGTGTAATAGGCAAAACCTTGCAGCGACTGGTCGATTTGGCGTGCCAACTCGCGTGTAGGGGCTATTACCAAACAGTTCACGGCGTCGGCAGGATGCGGATCGCGTCCGAGCAGCGTGAGCAGCGGCAAGAGATAGGCAGCCGTTTTGCCTGTACCGGTTTGCGCCACACCCAACACATCGCGACGTTCAAGAATGTGCGGAATACAGGCAGCCTGTACGGGCGTACATTTTTCGAAACGCATATCGTAGAGTGCATCGAGCACGTCGTCGCTCAAATCCAGGTCCTCAAAAAACACCTCGGGTGCTTTTTTTTCCTCCACGGCTTCGGTATCAGCCGTTTCCACCGAATCGGCCGGAGCCGAAGCGGTTTGGGGTGTTTCGTTCACGGGGGCATTGCTTTCGGTCTGAGCGGCCTGGTCTGCCGGGGTTATGCTATGGTCTGTCATTTTAAATATTTCAGAAAAAAGGAGATGAAAGGAATAAACATCTAAGGTCTGATAAGCCTGAATGTATCGACAGGATTATCCTTAGAAACACATTACTGCGGCGTACGCTTGTAAAGCACGAAGGCCACAACGGCAAACACCAAATTGGGCAGCCAAACGGCAAACATGGCCGGCCAACCGGCATTCAGTGCAAAGGTTGACGACACCGTTTGGAACAGAATGTAAGTGAAACTCAGTGCAATGCCCACACCGATACTGGCACCCATACCGCCTTTGCGCTTTTCGCACGAAAGGCTCACCCCAATCAGCGTCAGGATGAAAGCGGCAAAGGGTGTGGCAAAGCGTTTATGATATTCCACTTCAAAAGTACTAATTCCTGCAGCACCACGCAAGCGTTGGCGGTCAATAAATTCTTTCAATTCAGGAATCGTCATGGTTTCCTGCTGTCCGCGCACATAGAAGAAGTCGCGGGGTTCCATGACAATGATGGTGTCGAGTTTTTCACCGCTTTCCAATTTTTCGCGCATTCCTTTGAGTGTACGAATTTTGTAATGGCGCAGTGTCCACGAGAAACGGCGGTCTGACAACGTATCGTATTGTATGCTTTGTGCCGTAAGGTGCGACACGAGTTTTTTATCGACAAATTTGTCGAGCGAAAATCCATATCCGCTTTTGCTCACATTGTCGAAGTGGGTGATATAAGCCACCACTCCCGTGTCTACCTGCATTTGCACATTATCGACCGACGTTACATCTGTTTTTTTCTTAATGTATCGGTTTTCAAAGTTTACACGCGCCACATTACTTTGCGGAATCACGAAAGCACCGAGCAAAAAGCTGCTGGCAGCAATCAGTGCAGCCGAAATCATGTAAGGGCGAAGCAAACGGCGAAAACTCATACCCGTGCTTTTCATCGCTATGATTTCGGAATTATCGGCCAATTTCGAGGTAAAGAAAATGACGGCAATAAACACGAACAGCGGTGTAAACAGGTTTACAAAGTTCGGCACAAAGTTAACATAGTAATCAAAAATGATTTTCTGAACCGGTGCATGACTTTGTGTAAGTTTGTCGATACGTTCATTAAAGTCGAATACCACGGCAATTACCACGATGATGGTAATCAGAAAGATGTAGGTACTCAGAAACTTGTAAATGATGTAGCGGTCCAAGCGTCCGACGATAGGTTGCCGCCGACGGGCAGTCCGCTCTGCCGGTGCCGTTTGGTTCATACCATCCGGTTCCGGAGTCTGAGCGGAACTGTCGGCAGCAGCATCTGCCTGCCGGTTCGCTGATTTATTTCTGGAAAAGATTTTTTTTAACATCCGTGTTCAACTCACTTATGGGTTGTTCAATGAAATCACAGGCTGTAACAAACTGAAGGGTAATTCCAATAAAACCAACGCTAAAGTTTGCGCATCAGTTTTTCGGCCATCATGCGTTTCCAGGGGCCGTAGTTATCATTCAGAATTTGCTTACGGGCCTCACGCACCAACCACAGATAGAAGGCCAGATTGTGAATCGAAGCTATCTGCATAGCCAGCAATTCCTTGGCCTTGAACAAATGGTGTAAATAGGCCTTTGAATACTGCAAATCGGCCGAGCAATGTCCCATGGGGTCGACGGGTTCAAAGCAGTCGGCCCACTTGGCATTGCGCATATTGATTACGCCCTCAGCGGTAAACAGGCAAGCATTTCGACCGTTGCGCGTAGGCATCACGCAGTCGAACATATCCACCCCACGCTCAATGCCTTCAAGAATATTGAGCGGTGTACCCACTCCCATCAGGTAACGGGGGCGGTCGGTGGGCAAAATATCGTTGACCACTTCAATCATTTCGTACATCTGTTCGGCGGGTTCGCCCACGGCCAAACCGCCAATAGCGTAGCCCTCGGCACCCAAATCGCTCATGAAGCGGGCACTTTCCTGACGCAAGTCTTTGTAAACGCAACCTTGCACAATGGGGAAGAGTGCCTGGCTGTAACCATATTTCGGTTCGGTTTCGTGAAAACGCTTCCAGCAGCGTTTCATCCATCCGTGCGTCAGGTTCAGGCTCTTGCGGGCATAGGCATAGTCGGCTGTTCCCGGCGGACACTCATCGAAGGCCATCATGATGTCGGCCCCGATGGTGCGCTCAATGTCCATCACCTTTTCGGGGGTAAAGAAATGCTTACTGCCGTCAATGTGCGAACGAAATTCGCAACCCTCGTCGCTCAGTTTTCGAATGCCGGCCAGCGAAAACACCTGAAAGCCACCGCTGTCGGTAAGCATCGGGCGGTCGAAACCATTGAACTTGTGCAAACCGCCGGCACGTTCCAGAATGCCGAGTCCCGGACGCAGATACAAGTGGTAGGTGTTGCCCAAAATGATTTCGGCATTAACCTCGTCTTTTATTTCGTGTAAATGCACGCCCTTCACACTGCCCACCGTACCAACGGGCATAAAGATAGGGGTATGTATTTCTCCGTGGTCGGTACGAATCAGTCCGGCGCGCGCAGCACTGGTGGCATCGGTATGCTGAAGTGTAAAATCCATATTAAAGTATAAGCGTGTAAGTAGGTGTAATTATTTTTCCTTCATCAGCCTCACAGCCACATCATCGGGTTGTTCAGCAGGCTTTTCGGTCTTTTCGTCAGGAATGGTAAAAACGATGGGGTTATCCACCTTTTCGTCGAGCAGGGCAAAGCTAAGCACATCCTTCACGTCCTGCACAAAGTGGAAAGTCAGTCCCTTTACATAGCGTTCGTTGATATCGGCCACATCCTTGCGGTTTTCTTCAGAAATCAGAATGTCGGTAATGCCGGCTCGCTTGGCTGCCAATATCTTTTCCTTGATACCACCCACAGGCAGCACCTTGCCACGCAAAGTTATTTCGCCCGTCATGGCCGTATTGGCACGCACCTTGCGCTGCGTCAGTGCCGAAGCTATTGAAGTGGCAATCGTAATGCCGGCCGAGGGACCATCCTTCGGTGTAGCGCCTTCGGGCACATGAACGTGTACGCCCCAATGGTCAAAAATGCGATAATCCAAGCCCAACGAGTCTGCATGGGTTTTGATGTATTCCAGAGCCAGCACGGCACTTTCCTTCATCACGTCGCCCAAGTTACCCGTCATTGTCAGCTTACCGCCCCGGCAGCGGCTCACGCTGGTTTCGATAAACAGTATTTCGCCGCCAACAGCTGTCCAAGCCAATCCCGTCACCACACCGGCATATTGATTGCCCTGATATTTGTCGCGGCTGAACAAGGGTTTGCCCAGCAGTTTTTCGATGTCGGCAGGTTTCAGCGATTTATCGGCAAAGGGCATCTGCTCGTCATCGGCCGTAGCCGTCAGATACGACACTTTGCGGAACACCTTGTCAATCTGCTTTTCAAGCTGTCGCACACCGCTTTCGCGGGTGTATTTATCGATGATAAAGTCTATGGCCGAAGGGCTGAACTTCAATTTAGACATATCGCCCAAGTCATATTCCTTCTGCTTCTTCGTAATCAAGTGGCGACGGGCAATTTCCAATTTTTCCTCAGCCAAATAGCCCTCCACCTCAATCAGTTCCATGCGGTCGAGCAGCGGCTGCGGAATGTTTTGCAAGCTGTTTGCCGTAGCAATGAAGAACACTTTCGAGAGGTCGAAGTCTAAGTCGAGGTAATTATCGTGGAAAGCATTGTTCTGTTCCGGGTCGAGCACCTCGAGCAAGGCACTCTGCGGGTCACCATTGTACTGTCCGTTCGTCATTTTGTCAATTTCGTCGAGCACAAACAGCGGATTGGCAGATTCGGCCTTCATGATGCTTTTAATGATGCGTCCGGGCATGGCACCGATATAAGTGCGACGATGACCGCGAATTTCCGATTCATCGTGAATACCACCGAGCGCGATGCGCACATAATTGCGATTCAATGCGCGTGCAATGCTTTTACCGAGCGACGTTTTACCCACGCCCGGAGGGCCATACAAGCACAGGATGGGGGCTTTGTCTTGACTGCGGAAGCGCAAAGTTGAAAGATGTTCCAAAATGCGTTCCTTCACACGCTCCATGCCGTAATGGTCGTGGTTCAGCACCTTTTCGGCATTCTTCACGTTCAAGTTGTCCTTCGTGTAAATGCCCCAAGGCAAATCGGCCACCGTCTGCAAGTAAGTGAGTTGCGTTTGGTATTCGGGCATTTGCGGATTCATGCGCTGCAGTTTTTCCATTTCGCGCGTAAACACGATCTTCACCTTATCGGGCATTACGCGACGGGCCAGTTTTTCCTCCAGATCGAAAGTGTCAGAAGTTTCATCATCGCCCAATTCACGCTGAATTTGCTTCATCTGCTGGCGCAGGAAAAAGTCCTTCTGCTGTTCATCGAGTTCATTCCGCGTACGCGCCTCGATATTATGTTTGAGCACCGCCAGCTGACACTCGCGCGAAAGCATTTCCAGCAATTTCATTGCGCGCTGTTTAATGTCGTGCATCTGCAAGAGTTCAAACCGCTCATCCTGCACCAGCGGCATGTTGGTACAGATAAAGTTAATCAGGAACACCGGGTGCGAAATGTTGCGCACGGCAAAGGTAGCTTCTTCGCCACGAATTTCCTCGCTCACATCCAGATAGCGCACCACCGCATCGCGGCAAGCCTCAGCCATAGCCTTGAATTCTTCATCCTCGGCATCGTAAAGCACCTCTTCGAGCGGACTGACTTCAGCCCGGATGAAAGGTTTGCGTCGCTTCAGTTTCTCCAGTTTAATGGGTCCGTAACATTGCAGAATAGCCACCGTTGAACCATTCGGAACCTCAATGGTACGCATGACGCGTGCCAACACCCCCTCATCATATAAATCATCCTGATCCGGATCTTCAACCGAGCTATCTTTCTGTGCAAAAACGGCAATCAGCGATTCGCGTTTTTTTGACTGTTCCACAACCTTCAAACTTGATTCTCGTCCCACTGTTACCGAGCCTACCACTCCCGGGAAGAGCATCATGTTTCTCAGGGGCAGAACGGGTAATGTATCATCAGAAGGTGTATGCAGCAGTTCATTCATATCGCCATTGAAATCAGCAACAAGTGAAAAAGCATTCTGTGGTAAATTGTTTTTTGTCTTGAGTTTGATATGCGTCATGGATAATCTATAAAACGATTTTTACGGATATATATAATATAATGAGTGGTGTTTAGATACGTATTGTCCGGTGATTTTACATTCCGAGTTTTATTTCGCCGGTTTATGTATGCTTTGTCTATGGGAACGCCCGTTTATCTGCTCTGAGTCAACGTGCGCAATGCCTCTTAGGGCATTATTTATGCGAATATCCGTCTTCGCTTCTTTCCCAAACTGCAAAGTTAGTGCAAACCGAATGCAATACAAAAGAAAAGCTTGATTTTATTTTATATGGCTGAGGTGAAGCCGAACTTCGGCGAAGCCAAAGTGCAAACCGAATGCAATACAAAAGAAAAGCTTGATTTTATTTTGTATGGCTGAGGTGAAGCCGAACTTCGGCGAAGCCAAAGTGCAAACCGAATGCAATACAAAAGAAAAGCTTGATTTTATTTTGTATGGCTGAGGTGAAGCCGAACTTCGGCGAAGGCAGTAAGTCATCTAAAAAATGTTTTTTCATCCATGGAGGCTAAAGCACAGCCTGATTGTCGGATGCAAAGTTACAACACAAAAGGTCCAAATCCAAATTTTTTAGACACTTGATATCGCACCTCCCTTTTTTCAGATAGCCCAAACAAGTCTGAAAACCCTTTATTCACAGGCATTCCCGAACATTTTTAAAGCACAAAAAAAATGAAATAAGGATATACCATTTTGAAATCGTCTGAACTTTTATGAAATTCAAGATTTGCCTTAATTTTTGAGGCGTTTTTGG
>ERZ791610.1187-NODE-1187-length-11134-cov-2.542829_pt1 | contig 11134 bp, 10 predicted proteins | sample MGYA00510061_ERZ791610 | MGnify/ENA primary metagenome ERZ791610 (study PRJEB30046, sample SAMN00791922) | human gut metagenome | study: EMG produced TPA metagenomics assembly of the A metagenome-wide association study of gut microbiota in type 2... | reverse complement strand
AGTGCCAAGGCAATTTCATAAATTTGCAAAACCTGTTGGCGCGAATGAGCGCATTTTACATGATTTTATGGATTCTCTCCAAAATATCAGCCACCTCATGCATCTCCATCTGACCTGGTGCACTCGCCTTTTTGTGTGCCGCAAAAGTGACCGCTGCGCCAAAACTCTCGCCGCACAGCCTGCTGATCATTCCCATCTTTCCCATGGACATTGTGATGACCGGCGTGTCCGGATTCTCTTCCTTAAACTCATTCGTCACAGATAAAAGTTTTAAAACATCCTCCATATTCTGTGGCATAACTGCAAGTTTTACAATATCTGCACCTCCTGCACACATCTGTTCTAACAGCATCTTCATAACTTCTCTGTCCGGCGTCTCATAAAAATCATGGTGGGAGGCAATGACTTTCAAGCCCTGCTTATGAAGCTTTCTGATTTTTCTTGCCGGATGCTCCTCCTCAAAAAATTCCAGATCAAGCAGATCCACGCATCCTGACTCTGCCGCAAGATCATGAAGGTCATTCAGTTCATCCGGTGCGAGTTCTCCCATGCCGCCCTGTTTTTTGGTTCGGAATGTATATAAGAAGATCTTCTCTTTCATGCACTCTGCCGCAGCCGCAAACACTTCGCGCACTGCGTTGTAATTCTTATAATCCACGAAAGTATCTATACGCCATTCCACTATATCTGCTTCACTTTTTGCAAGTGTCCGTAATTCGTCTATGATCTCTTCTTTATTGCTTTCCATAACCGGAACGCATAAAAGTGGTTTTCCTGTTCCAATTGTTTTTCCTTTAATCTCCATATGCCTGTCCTGCTCCTTTTCTATCCATCCTAAACCGGATTTGCGAAACTCTGCCTGATTTATGTTCCACGATCATTTCTATTTTAAAACACCAGACTCTAATATTCAATGCATGCAATATAAATAGTATTCATGGAGACTATAAAAAATTGGAACATCTGTGAATTTGACAATTTATTCACAATCTATTAGAATGACTGTTAATATAACCTATTAAAGGAGAATTTCACATGAGTTTCACATTTTTAAACGAATTACCTTCTCCTGCCCAGATTCAAGAAAGATATCCTCTGTCAGAGAAATTGCAGGAGTTAAAAAAACAGCGTGATGCAGAAATCAGCAATGTGATCAAAGGTCTTGACAACCGTTTTCTTGTCATCATCGGACCGTGTTCTGCAGACAACGAAGATTCTGTATGCGATTATGTCAGCCGTCTCACTTCCATCCAGGAAGATGTGAAGGACAAGCTGATCATCATCCCGCGTGTGTATACAAATAAACCACGTACCACCGGCGAAGGCTACAAGGGAATCGCTTCCCAGCCTGACCCTGAAAAAGCACCGGATATGGTGGAAGGTCTGATCGCCATGCGCAAAATGCACATCCGTGCAATTGAAGAAAGCGGTCTTACCTGTGCAGACGAAATGCTTTACCCGGAAAACTGGGGATATGTAGAAGACCTGCTCTCCTACGTTGCGATCGGTGCACGTTCGGTTGAAGACCAGCAGCACCGTCTTACCGTCAGCGGTTTTGATGTTGCATCCGGAATGAAAAATCCAACCAGCGGTGACTTTGCCGTTATGCTCAACTCCGTTTATGCTGCCCAGCATCCACACCATTTTGTTTACCGTGGCTATGAAGTAGAGACAACCGGAAATCCATTAACCCACGTTGTACTCCGCGGTGCCGTCAGTAAACACGGCAACAGCACGCAGAACTATCACTATGAGGATCTGATCCGTCTCTGCGATATGTATGCCAAAATGGATCTTGTGAACCCGGCTGCCATTATTGATGCAAACCACTCCAATTCCGGCAAACAGTTCAAAGAACAGATCCGTATTGTCAAGGAAGTCATGCATAACCGTCAGTTATCGCAAGACATCCATAACATGGTAAAAGGTGTGATGATTGAGAGTTATATTGAAGAGGGTTCTCAGAAGATCCACGACCATATTTATGGAAAATCTATCACAGATCCCTGCCTTGGATGGGAAGATTCCAGAAAATTGATTTATGATATTGCGGAGATGTGTAAATAAAACAGATTTTTTATTTTCCTCTACAAAAAAGTCTGCCGACAGGTACTACCTGCCAGCAGACTTTTTTCATGCACCCTACAGTGCTCATTTTTCATTACAGATCTGATGAAGATTATTCCGCACGGGACATAGCTTCTTCGTAATCTTTTGTGCCTTTCCAGATCTCATCTTTGTAAGGATTCTTCTTTAACTTCATAGAACGTTTGATGATCGCAGCGAATACAACAACGTTGACCACAATTGAAAGAACAGAGATCACACCCTGTGCTGTAGGATCTGCTGCTGTTGGATGTGTAGCTGCATCCATGAATCCATCTGCGTAGAGCCTTGGGATAACTGCAAATTTACCCTGATCCTGGAATAATGGGAATACCTGGGCAAACATACACCATAATGCTAATGTGTTAGCACGGTTCTGAATCCAGCCACCTTTGTTCCAGAATGCTGCAGCAAATGTAGGTGCAAGTAATAATGCAACACCACAATACCAGGAATGAGTCGGAAGGTTTAAGTAAGTATACTGGAAGTTCCATACATCATAAGCTAAGATGAACATCCATGTCATATCCGGCCATAACATATCATCTTTTTTCTTAGATGAGTAGATTCCCCACCAGCCTGTCATACATAAGATATTGATAATACCTGCAAGACCGTTGAGAACGTTCCACCATCCACCGTATAACCATACGCCTTCAGATGATAACCACCAGCTTGTTCCTGTCTCTGCAAGTGCATGTGCACCTCTGATTGCAGATTCGAAATCGCTACATACTGCGATCAAAATGTTGATTGCTACGATAACAAATGGGAAAGCCTTAAACCACTGTGTTTTACCAACACCCCATTTGTATTTGAGCATCATAAAACCAATACATCCAGCTGTAGCTGCATATAACTTCGCATAGTGGAACCAGCTTGTCATATGTACATATGTATTGTTATTAAGTGCCCATTCAGCTCCCGCTGCTGCTGAAACGTAAATTGCAATAAAGTAAACTGTCAGAATGATTGGAAGAACAACGAAACATAACATTCCGCCGACTTTTGTACGTCTGGCAATTTCATTTGCAAGTACGAGACAAGCAAAAACTAAAATCCAACCAAGAAACTGCCATGCAGCTCCCTCGCCGTAAACCTGAAACAACAGTCCATGATTTAACATATTGTTTCCTCCCTTATAAATTTTTTCTTTCCTGGTCATACCAGTGATTGTTATTATTTTAACACTTATTTTATAAAGTTTCAACATTATTTACATTTTCATATACTTTTTGACAAAATTGTATATCATTTCCAATTGATTATTTCCCTTTTTTATGGGATTTCCGGAAAAACTCTTCAAAAATGTTCTCAAGGATATTCTTATTTTACCTGTTTTTGCATCAAAAAAGATGTTCTGTGGTACAACCAGAGCCACGAACATCTTTTTCCTTATATTATCCATTTGTACAAGCTTATAGATATCAATCTCTCAAGGGTTATTTTTCATCCTCAATCACAAGTTTTCCTGCTGACACTTCCATAAATACACTCTCCGGATCTGCCTTTTTCATCGCAAGCAGTAATTCCCACAAATTGTGGATCTGATTTGCCAGCACACCGGACGCCTGAACCGCATATGGCAACAGCATTGGAAGTTGGAACACGCGGATTCCAAGCGGTGGGAGGAAGATCATGTTGGTCGTATGCACCTTATCTCCGGCGGTTTTGATCATCTCATAGGTGATCATCAGAAAATCCTGTCCCTTATATTTACAGTAATAAGAAACATAACATTCATCGATCGTCCAGGATACACCGTCCTCCACTTCGACCGGTTTCTCAGATACTTCATTATTTTCCGTTGTCTGCACACTGATGTTCCAGTGAATTTTTCCATCCTTCGTATCATTGTACATCTCTGTCAGCATATGACTCAATTCTTCTGGTCTTTTCATTGTTTTTCTCCTTATGTTGTTCTTTTTCTATTTCTCCAACGCATGTTCCCCGATGCGTACTGCATGCACTACAAAACGTTTTCCCGTGGTGGAACAGGTCGACAGTGTCATAATATGATCGTCTTTCGTCACGTTCACTCCTGTATCATCATAGGACTTTTGCTTCATCTTATCAATAAATTTTTGAAAAGTCTCATCCGGTGCAAAGCCAACCGTGTAAACTTCGTCGGTTTCCGGCACATCATAGTAGGCAAAAATCTGATAACGGTACGCACACTCTGATGCATAGATTGTAAAAAACTGATGATCTTTATAAAAATCCTCTGTTTTATATTTTTTCAGACTGCCAAACATGCTTAAGTTTTTCATGTTATGTCCATATAAAATCGTATGGTAATCCTGAAAATCCGGTGTGTTCATCCCTTCCATAAAAATACATCCGGCAATCGTCTGATTTCCGTAAATATCCGTGCGAAGATACTTCTCATCATCCCCGGAATATAAAACCGGATAACTGAGCTGCTCCAGATTATCAAACCGTATCCAGCCGATAATATCCGCATTGACCTGCTGAAGTTCTTCCAGATTCACATCCACATCTGTGTACCACCACGAATCATCCCCGCCTGTCTCCTCTGCCACTTCCGTATTCTCCGGTTTCTCTGAAACATAGGTGTCCTTTAATGCCTCATAGGTGTCGTTGGACTGTTTGTAATTTAAAAGATCCGGCACCAGCATAATGAGTGCTGCCACGATCATCGCTGCGCCAAGAAAAAAAAGAAGAACTGTTGACCGGCTGCTTTTATTTTGTTTCATGCCCGTTTCTCTCCCACTTTACTCTGCTGTGCACGAAAAAATGTCTGCACTGTTTTTATTGTACCACAAAATGAGCAGACCTCATAGTGTCTATGAAAATCTGCTCAGATGTTCTAACTTATTTAGTTGAAAGAAACTTCTCCAAGTGCGGCTGTATAGTTAGCAAAGCCGGCTGCCTGAACTGCACATGCAGAAACTTTAATATCGGTAAATGTGGTATCCTCTGTCACATTGTTTCCAACCGTTACTTCTTCAAAGATGGTAGAATGAGCGGATTTGGAAATCACATCTTTTTTCGCATATACTTTGTAGTCAATGTTGTTTAAGTTCTGTGCTGTTTTATAAGCGTCTGTCACGTCTACCCAGTCAGAAGCATATGCGATCGTAAGTTCCGGGTTGTCATTCACGATTTTGGCAAATACCCATGCGTCCTGTGAATCATCTGCCATGTGTACGGTCGGATCTTTGTATACTACTTCTCCTGCAACCAGATCCTCATACTTATTTTCTTTTACCGTCCACTTTCCGGTGCCGTCAGCATCCACATACAGACCGCTGTTTTCATCTCTTGCCACTTTGGATTCGGATAAACCGCCTGTCAGTGGATCATCATCAAAGTTTACATTTCCAACGGTAAAGGTGTTGGTGACGGTTCCGGTTGTGCTCGTTAAGTAAGCGAATGTGCTGCCTGCGCCGATTGCTCCGATCAGGCTGATTGCTCCAAGCATTGTGACTAATTTTGTTTTCTTCATAATTTCTGATCTCCTTTTTCATTTCATGATAATCTTTTCATTCTTATGTACTTTCTATTCCGTAACCTGCGGTTCCTGCCTTATCAGAAACCGTTTTGCTACGATACTGTTTTATCACTCAATGGTCACACGGCGGTCATATATCAGAATTTTCAGTAACGTTTCCTCATTCCGTATCTGAAATTTTCTTCTTATCCTCCTCTAAAATATCCGGGATGAAGTTTAAGAGGATCAGCACGATCAAAACACCGCACACCACCGCAATACCGAGCGGTGTCTTTGCATAAATGGAAATATATCCAAGATACGGGATATGAAACGCATACACCCCGACAATCTGCTGCCATGCAACGGGAGCCGCATCTGCAATATTATTGGCGTCTCCCTGCGTGACAACGGTCTGTTCTTCCTCATCCACCGAAATGATCCTGTGCGTCACCAGCGTTCCCGCCGGAAGCTGATAAGTGACGACTGCTCCTTCCCTCGCCTCACTCTCAGAAAAATTTTTATCGTAGACGATCGCCCCGACCGGGATCCCGGGTTCCATGCTGCCGCTTAAGACCGCATACTCATCATATCCAAGCATTTTCGGGACAAACAGAAAGCCTGCGATCACAAGCAGTCCGAGAAATACCACCATTGATAATACATTGCAAATTTTCTTTGTCATTTTCTTTTGCGCCTTTCTGACTTATTTGGTTACTTCTGCAAAAAATCCCTTCAAAACCAGAAGCCCTACTTTATCTCCGGCCTCATAACTTCCGGCAAACACTGCCTCCTGATAAACCGTGATATCGAAATTTTTTGTCACATTTCCAATTTTTACTGCATCAAATAAATGATCCGTGTTCTGCCCCGGCGCAACCGGACTGTTGTAGTAAAACCAGCCGTCCGTGCCCTGATACCAGCCGATTCCGTCACCGTCAGGATCATACAGCGTACTCTCGGTCGCAATGCTGTCCGCTGCCTTGCCTTTCTCCGAAAAAGCAGTCCCGCTCCAGGTGCCGTTTAACAGCGTCACTTCTGTCTGTTCCGGTGAGATCGTGATCCTGACCCGGACAAATGCATCTGAAATTCCGGTGTTTTTCACGCTCGGATTTTTTTTCACGGTGCTGCCTGCTCTGATCCCGCCCTCAAACTCTTCCTCGATCTCAGTTGCCACTTTTGCCGCCTGAAACGTATTGGTCACCGTTCCTGCTGTTGCTGTGATAATTGCAAATGTTGTTGCTGTTCCAATAATTCCAACCATCAGTGCAATTGTGATCACAAATATTTTTTTCTTTTTCCATATTTCTTTCATACACACTGCCTCCGATTATTTGCGCACATCTGTCGTGGAATGATTATCAACATCTGTCGTCCTGGTTGCTTTTTCATGGATCACAAATTGATTTTTCACGGCATCCGTATCCGTGAGCTTTCCATCACTTCTGGTCTTATTATTTTTGGCTGTGACGTTCACACGGTCTGCCTGCAAGTGTAAATCTGCCGCTGTTGTGACAAAGTCCTCTGCGTCAAAGCTGCAGGCCTCGTCTCGGCTGCGGATACCAACTGCAAATTGTGCGCTGTTTCCGGCAATCTGTGATGCACAGTTTGTGTCTGCGGTAAACTCTTTTAACGTAAAGCCCATCGTGTCAAGTTCTTCTACTTTATAGATTCCCTGCGAAAGTCCTTCCAGTGTCGTCTGCGCTTTCACATTGAACATTCCGGTTGTCGTGTTCTGCTTCTCTGCGCTTTTCTCTCCAAACCTTAACGTCTTATAATAAACATCGCCTGTCGTCTGATTGGTGATCTTAAATGTAAAGATCGGATCACCCTCACACGCTCTGATATCTTTTTTACTGATTTTCTTTGTGATCGTAAGCGTTCCCGTTTTCACTTTCACATCATATTTTCCTGCATAGGCTTCCCCATCCACATGTGCTGCCTCCACCTGTGCCTCATTTTTATAGATCACACCGTTTAACGTGGAGTTTGCGTTGGAAGCATCTGTCGCTTCCTCCACCGGCAGAAATGCTTTTGCGTAATACGTGGTATCCTGTTTAGGTCTCTCTTTTTTCAGGTTTTCCTGCGTGATCTCCTCACGGCAGCCTTTGTCCGTGTAGAACGTCAGATACACCTGTGACATTCTGGCGCTGTCCGCATCTTTCATGCGCACTGCCGCATCATCTGCATAGTTTTCCAGATTTTCCCCGAGAAAAATCGTATCTGCTGTGTCTGTGATCTGATACGCAATTCTCACATTCACGGTCGGCTGCGGCAATTCCAGCTGTGTGCCGCCAAAGCTTAAAAAGGAATCCGGATTTACATTTGTAGTCATATTATTTCCACCCAGACAGGATTCTTTTGCCACGATATGGATTGTTTTCTGCCAGCCGGAGGCGCTGTTTTCCTTCGGCTTTACTTCCTGATCAAGCCAGCTGATCGTCGTTGTGCCATCCTCATTGACCGTCACCTGTGCGCCATCCGCTCTCAGACGTTGGATCTCGGCATCTGTCAGCTCAAATTCCGCATCAATAATGTCCGTCACCTGCACTCCGGTCAGGGATCTTGACTGTGTGATCGTGCTCTGGATGTTCTGAAAGATTTTGTTTAACTCCTCCGCAGTATCCGCCGTAAATGCACAGCCGGCTGACGCCACTTTCTCTCCCAGCCATGTGGCAGTCTCGTTATTTAAACCAAGCCCGACTGTGATGACCGTATAGCCTGCCTCTTTCAGTTTCACCGCTGATGCTTCTGTCTCCGTTTTGTCATTGCTGTCCGAAGGCTCTCCGTCGGAGAACAGGATCACATATTTTTTGTTGTCATCTTCTGCCTTCTGCAATTCGCTGTATGCATGCTCCAGTCCTTTCTGTGGAGAGGTACCGCCGTCCGCAAAAAGCGCATTGACGGACTTTAACATCTCATTTTTATTTACCTTCGAAAGACCGTGGTTTAATTTGCCCTCGGTACTGCTGTTCCACCCATTGCCAATGCCATAAAAGGTGGCGATTCCGACCAGACTGTCCGGTGATGTATCGGAAATACCTGTCACAAATCCGCTGGCGGCGTCTTTTAACGCAGAAATCTTAGACGTCCATGCTGCGATCACATCACTTTCTGAAATGCTCTGATAACTGCCGTCCACATATTTTTTCCATTGTCCGTCGATATATTTTACCGGATACTTCGCATACACATTACCGGATACAGCCGCCGTTCCCATTCCGACACTCTCATCGTACGTCCATGGCCACCAGCCACTCTTTTCATATTTATTCCAGTAATATACTTTATTGATATCCAGATGATTCTTCACACTGCTGAATTCTCCGATATCCTTTAATTGATTTGCACCGGACAAAATTTCATTCATCGAGCCGGACAGATCAAATACCATCATGGCATCCACTGTCTGTATTTTTTCAACTGTGCTCTGCGAGGTTGCAAGCGAACTTGCGTCAAGATCGATCTGATACTCTCTGTTCTCCCAGTCAGTCAGTTTCGCTGTCTTATGATATTCCACATCCTTCTCCGTAAAATCAACCGGCTTCTCCGGTGGGATATCCGGCACGTCATCGTCCACCACTTTGATCACGTCCGCATTCGGAAGCGTAAACTTCATGTTACAGTTTGCCTTTCCTGCACCGCGCTCCATATATAAAATGGTCAGATGATGTTCTTTGTTTTTGTCTGTCCTGTCAATATAGTTCCAGAGATTGGCCGTATCTGTCAGAGCGTCATGGATACCGCCAAGATCAATGACCACCTGTTTTCCATCCAGAATTACCCAGAGATCATCATCCCCGGTAAAAGAATAGTTCAGTTCCCCGATATAATCTCCAAGTGTAAAGGTTACGTCATAGCGGATCCCAAAATAAAAATTATTATTTCCAAATGGCAGGAAATCCGCCCCCGCAGTTGCTGCCACGTTGTCCTCTTTGTCTAAAACTTCTTTCAGTTCGTAAGTGTCACCACTTTGTGAAAATTTTAACCTGTATCCTTCTTTCACTGTCAGACCTTTTGTCTCTGCCGCAGCTGCTCCGTCTTTCGGAAAAACGCCCGGTTCATTCACACTGAAAAGAACTTCTTTGTAATCATCACTTAACCCGGTAACGATTCCTGTTTTTTTCGCATTTTCTCCAGTTCCTCCGGTATACACGTTGATATGCTGATCGTCTGTGGTTCCGTTTTGACCTGTTTTTTTCGTGACGGTGTCATATTGATTTTCACTTAAATTCTGAGATACCGTTCCGACCGTGAAACGGTTGTCTTTTTGTTCAGACGGATAGTTGGAATCCGCATTGATACTCAGATCCGCCCTCTGCTGTCCGGCTTTGTCATAAGGGATCACCTCGTAGTCATAAAACGATGCCTCACCGATATAGTCCGTATTTTTTGCCTGATAAAAAACTTTTACAACACTGTCCTCATGGATCTCAATGTTTTCAAGTTCACTCTGGGAAAATGTTTTTCCGTTTACCTGCACATGATCCACATCCCAGTTTAACGCCTTATTGTAGTCGTTGATCTTTGCTCCCGGTGCCATCGTGCAGACATCATCGCTGTAAATTTTTGCACTCTGCTCATCCTGCGCCTGATATTTGCTGTTGTCATAATGTTCAATGGTCACAGTCACGTTATTGTCCCCGTGATTGACGATGACATATTTTGAAAAATGATCCGTGCCAAATGTCACCTCGCCGTCGGCAGAAGTGTTCGCATTCATATCCAACATCTCATTTTTTGTCTCATCAAAATGATACACGCTCGCCGAATCGCCCTCTTTCACCTGCGCAAGCGATAACTGCACCTGCACGGTTGCCCCGGGCTCCACTTCTTTTCCATCTTTTACAAAGGAGATGTCATACGCCACAACCTCTTCTTTTTCTTTCGACTCGCCCTCCATCGCTTTATCGATGGATGCTTCCATTTCTGCTGTGACGGCTACCGGTGCCACGACAAGCTCCGCGCCTGCCGGAAGATCGGTCTCATTCGAAAGTGTCACGACCACGCGGACTGCGTCATTGGAATAGTCGAAGACGGTTTTTAATTCTGGTTGTTCTGTCTCCTCTGTTTTCTCCGTCTCCTCGATTGCTTCAGTCGCCTCAGTGCTCTCTGTGTTCTTGACTTTTTCTGTATCTCCCGTTCCGTCTGAATCTGATGATTGCTTATACTGCCCGCTTACATTACTCTCTGTGTCTGACAGATCCGCTGCATTCGAATCACTGTCTGCCTCTGACACATTCTCTTCCTGCCCTGCATTTTTCGTCTCATTCAACATCTCTGTGGAAATTTCCGCAAAAACATCCGTGGTGTCTACGCTTGTCGCATTGGTGACGGTCACATCGGATGTCAGCAAAGCCAAACATAACAGGAATGCTATCACTTTTTTTACACTCGCTGCAAATTTCATAGAATCCTCCTTACTTTTGCCCTTTGATCTACTGTTTTCTCTTCCAAAGATCTCATCCACTGTATTTATTTAAAATATTTTCCGCTGTTTTCACTTTCTCTATATGGATCTTGATTTTAAGATTCCGGTAAACTTTATGATCCTGATAAAATTTTGAAATGATC
>ERZ791610.1176-NODE-1176-length-11216-cov-15.408386_pt1 | contig 11216 bp, 11 predicted proteins | sample MGYA00510061_ERZ791610 | MGnify/ENA primary metagenome ERZ791610 (study PRJEB30046, sample SAMN00791922) | human gut metagenome | study: EMG produced TPA metagenomics assembly of the A metagenome-wide association study of gut microbiota in type 2... | reverse complement strand
TCTTCTCACAACTGACAGAGCAGTTCTTAATCATCAGAAACTATGCAAAGATTACAAACGGTCTGTTTGCCAGAATCATTGGCAAAATTAGTGCACTTACCGTTTTGCAATACGCAAACTTTATAAACAATAAGCCCATTGGCAGAATTAAGTATGCACTAAATTAATTCCGCCAACGGGTTTAGTCAATAAGGAATACTGTTTTTTCATCCGTTTAGGCTAATGTGCAGTTTATCAATGCTGCAGTGCCGCCTGACTTCGCCGTAGGCAAAGATACAACATGCACAACCCGAAATCCAATTTTTTTGGCCCCCTAATATCGCAGCTCGAAAGTTTACCACACCTCCGAAAGGGCATTCATCCCTTTATTTACGGGCATTCCTGCGCATTTTCCACACGCGAAAAAAAATGAAATCGGGATATAACATTTTATCTCTTGCCGATTATCAAAACGTACGAAGCAGCAACGTTTTGCTTCACCCAAATGCTACAGCTCCCACACCTTTTTGCTACTGATTCCTGTTTCCTCCACGGGTCACTTCATCAGGTTTGAGTAATCCTTTTTTGTCCCAGTTACACAGCGTGATAGTCGTCCCCCTCCAAACCTTTACAGGCTCTCCGATTGTCAGTAATTTTTTCATAAGTAAGCGTCCTAATTGGCACACACCGGATCTGTCTGAGCAGGGCGATGGACTATTTTATAGCCGATAGCTGCTGCCACTATACTCATAATAGGACTGAGCAGGTTGAAGAAACAGAAAGGAAGGTAGGTAAGTGTTGCCACGTTGAGGATAGTGGCCTGTGTCATTCCGCAACTGTTCCATGGGATAAGGGGCGAGGTAACGGTTACGGCATCCTCGGTAGTGCGGCTCAACAGGCGGCTCTCATAACCTCCCCGATGGTAAGCATCGCCAAACATGCTGCCAGTAAGGATGATGCTGATGTATTGGTCGGCTGTTACCAAATTCATGAACAGCCCCGAGCAGACCGTTGAACTAACCAAACGTAACCGAGTGCGCATAAATTTGACAAACACCGCCATCAAACTTTCGAGCATACGGCTTGCCGTCATGGCTCCGCCAAAACACATGGCGCAAAGAATGAGCCACACCGTGTGAAGCATACCCTCCATACCACGCGTAGCCACCAGTTCGGTAAGAGCCGGGTGTGAAGTTTGCAGACTAGTCGATCCGTAGCAACTCATCATCACCCCTTTGAATAGGTTGTCTTCACCGCCGATTTCGCGCAACACATCGGGCTGAAACAGCAGAGCACCGATGCAGGCTAAAGCGGTTGACAGGGTGAGGGTAATGATGGAGGGTACCTTTCGGGCAATGAGGAAGCCGGTGACAATGGGTACAACCAGCAGCCAGGGTGTGATGGTGAAACGTTCGTTAAGTTGGGCGGTAAATTCCTGGATATGCGTGGTCGGCACCGAGTCATTGCTCAAGCCCAACAGCGTGAAGAGCATCAAGGCCAACACCATGGCAGGTACGGTGGTCAGCATCATGTAACGAATGTGCTTAAATAAAGGGGTATCAGTTACAGAGGCGGCCAGAATCGTAGTTTCAGACAAAGGCGAAACTTTGTCGCCAAAATAGGCTCCCGAGATAATGGCTCCGGCTATCCATCCTTCGTGAAAGCCCTGAGCCTTGCCGATGCCCATGAGCGCAATGCCAATGGTAGCAATGGTGGTCCACGAACTACCCGTCATGAGCGACACCAGCGTGCAGATGATACAGGCCGAAGTAAGGAAAAAGTCGGGATGAATAATATGCATGCCGTAATAAATAAGCGTAGGCACCACACCACTCACCATCCAGGCGCCACTCAGCGCTCCGATTATAAGTAAAATAATGATGGAAGTGGCCACACCGGTAATGTTGCGCGTAATGGCCTGCTCGTAATCCTGCCAGGGTATGCGGCAATAGACCATGCCCACGAGTACGCAAACAGCCGTGGTGACCAGCAGCGATATTTGACTGCCTCCGCTTAGGGCATCGCTTCCAAAGGTACGGATGGTGAAAAACAACATCGTAACCAATACCACTACGGGGATAAGCGCTACGAAGGGTGAAGGGAGTTTAACGGGTGTATGCATTGCTGTCTGTTAGTTTTTGTAGTGTGTTATTCTATTTTTTTTGAGTGCAAATATACACTAAATCCGTAATTATACCCTTTGTTTATGCATTTAATGCGCTCTCAAGTCATATTTTATGCAAATATGCTATTCCTTCTGATTGCTTCGCGGCTACTTTCGTAGGTCAAGAAAACTCAGCATGCGCTTTATCCATCGGGCCCAGGTCGTGGAAAAGTCGAAGAAGCGGGCAGTAGAACTTATCCATGCAGGAGCGTTTCGGACAGGCCTACCTGTCAAGTTTTTTTTGGGGTAACACAATGTCAAAGAACGCAGCTATTTCCTGCCAAATTAAAGAAACATACAGCGTACGATTTTTTTTAGAAAAGGCTACGATTGTAATATTTTAATAGCAGCCCAGCGTCCATCGTTTTGTTGCAAAGCAAGTATTTTGATTTGCTGCCCGTCGTTGATTCCTTTAAGCAAATGCTCTCCGACATACGAATCGGATATTATCGTATACTTTTTGCCGTTTCTATCTGTGCGGATAGACGCTATTCCGCTTCCTTCTTTAATCCACGATTCATTGATAGAGCCAACATGCGGCTTAATCCAAACAATCTTATGATCCTGTAACTTGATGTCGAAAAATGTTCCGTTTGCGCTATGTTTATGAAGGCCAAATTTCGTGGGTTTCTTCAATCTGATTGTGTCATTTTTCGAGCGGAAAATCCAAGTTGTAATTTTTCGGCCAGGATGATTTTTATCTGCGTTTTGGGTTTCTGCAACCTTTACTGCCATGGTTGTTGGTAATGAACTATATATAAACTCTTCCGCTTTGGCTGCAAACTCTGTATAAAGTGCCTTGTTGTCCGCAACAGCAGCAACAGTCAATAGTGGATTATACATTTCCCTAAAGTTCGGTTTAAGATTCCACCCTTGCTTCTGATAAGTCTCCCTGTATTTTTCCAGTTCATATTTAGCGTTTTCTTTAAGGCCTTTTTGATTTAGTAACGAAGCCAATCTGAGCCGTACACCCCCTAAAAACTCATCCTCCGTACCGCAGGTAAGCGCCTTGCATAACAATCCAATTTTTGTATCATAATCTTCAATCAGTTCTGCCGTCTGATTCCATAAATAGAATTTAGAAGGATACTGCAAAATCAGATTCTTGTAATAATCCAAGGCCTCTTCCTTTTTACCCTGAGAGATGAGCACCGTAGCTTTGAAATAAGGCATGTTCTGACTCTTAGGATATTTTGTCAGCGCGTTGTCAACCAAATTGCTGAAGTCATCAGGAGATTTTATACCATCAGTTTTAAGTTCTTTGGCATATACGCCAATTAGTTTTTCAACCAACGACGGCAAGGTATGTCCTTCATTGGTTTTGTATTGTTCCCAATCCTCCGTCCTAAGGTTTTCAAGTCCCCAAATCCGGATGAAATCTCTGATACGAAATTGCAAAGGCGTGGTCTGTTCAATTTTTATGGCCTCACCAAGAATCAGAGAGTGAAGGATAGACGGGCGGGGCAAATTTAATTTAAGGTATTGGTTCAGGAGTATTTTTCGTTTCTGGGCTTCTCCAAGGTTAGTCTGCTTCAGTGCATAATATATCAGCCAGCCAAAGTCCGGGTATAGTTTTTCACCCAGATTACCTTCATGGTACCATTCAGACATTTTGTGGTGACATGTAATCGCATCTCCTCCATTTTTTGCATTTTCAACAGCATCTTTTATTTCCTGATAATGTGGAAGCCTTCGTCGTTCAGCAGTAGCAATAGCTTTTTGCATAAATTCATCCTCTTTACAGAAGTCATTGTATAGCGAATGCATTCGTTCTATAGTAGCCCCATCGTCTTCACCAGATTGTTGTTTTAACAAATCATTCAGACACCAAAATAGTGCCCCAGCTGTATAGTTGTTTGAATGATTGGCAAATTCGTTTTCAGCAGCCGTTAATGCCTCTTGAAGGTGTCCCGCCTTTCGAAGCGTCGTTATTTCTTTAATTGTCATACTTATTTAAATCTTTAAATGAATCGTTCTCTCAGAGCTTGTAACTTACCATCAAGTGGTCCCAGTGAACTGGCCAATCGCATATAAGTGTAATTTCCCTTGGCTGTATAAGCCAGTCCTATTTGAGCAATTCCGTCAGTTTTAAGGTGAAACACATCCTGATATTTCTCTTGAGTAATGTCAAGGAGTTGAATATCCAGTTCCTTCAACTGGCATCGCATGAATGCTACAAGTTTTTCAGCAAAAGGTCTATCTTTAGCGATGAAAGGAACCATTTCTGGCGCATACGAAGCGTCGATTATCGAGGTGCACAATGCTGCTAATTCTTCAGAATCCGATGCCGTCAGCACATCTTTATTGCTGTAAGTAGGTGTTCATAATTATTTTTACATTTGAATTGCGTTATTGTGCCGTAGCTGCTTGTTCTGCACTCAGAAGCATAGCGGGATATGTGACCGCAGTGCAGAGCGACGGAGGTCTTGAACCCGTGGCGCCGCGAAACGTCCACACCAACAAATATCGGAGGTTTTGAACCCGTGGCGCCCTGTAAGGGCAATGGTATCTCAGCCCAGGGTAAAGTGAACGTAGTGAACGACACCCTGGGTTCCCCCCATGTCCAGGGTTTAAAAACTATCGCGCCCTGTAAGGGCAATACGTCGTCAATAGGGGCAACGCCCCGACGACAAACAACCGCAAATCGGAATGCAGCCTGACTTCGCAAAGTAAAAATACTTCGATAGAATTATATAAAATAATTTTGAACACCTACTTAATATAATAAGGAACGTCCACTTACTGCATTCACCCCCTGTTTACCTTGGTAAGCTCGTTCAATTTGCCTACTTTTGCAATCACCTACAACATTGCTTTCACCATCGGTGCAACAAGCAGAATCGGGCAGGCTTGTGCCCGTAAGTTTGCCACATCGGGCCATAACCTCATTATTAAGTAGGTGTTTAAAATTATTTTTACATTTGAATTGCGTTATTGTGCCGTAGTTATTTGTTCTGTGCGAATGTCAGTGCAAACCGAATGTAGAGCGAGGCAAGCTTGCTTGCATGAGCTATGCTGAGGTGAAGCCTGACTTGGCGAAGCAGTGGAGCATAGCGGGCTATGTGACTGAGCGCAGGGCAAACAAATGCGGTGCAAGAACGTAATGCAAAGTAAAAATACTTCGATAGAATTATATTAAATAATTTTGAACACCTACTTAACGGACGAAACACCGAGAAGTTGAACGAAATGAGGGAAATACTTATCCATTCGGACGTAGAGGTTCTGACCCTATCTGTTACAAAGGCATACAACCTTTCGCCGATGGCGACATTGCCGACGTGATGCTGTACGCAGCCAATACACCCGAATATAGGCAAATAGCCGAGGTGCTGGTGCTGGCAACACATCAGGCCAATGGGCAGCACCATGGTGCGCCAAGCGTAATGGGCTGTACAGCATGCCTGTGCGTTTCGGCTTTACGTGCAATGAGGCAGTCGTTTCAAACAGCTATTTTGCACACAAAGCCGAAGCGCATAAATGTCATACCCGTTTAATTTTGTAAAAAAGAAAATGACACCTCCCTCCATCTCAACTTCATCGCGCGAGGAACGGCGTGCCTTTATCGCCGAGCAATGGGAATGTCTGAACCATTGTCCGTCGTGCGGCAAATGCGCCATACTCAAGGGGAAAGCCCCCGAAGAACTCTATGCCGACTACATCGAGGGTAAACGCTCCTATTTTGATGTTTCGCTGGAGATCAGAAAGCGCTGATGCCCACGTCCCGTCTTTCCTTTCCCCAATCATTATTCACCTCAGTTTTGAACACCCCTTTGCAAATCACCTACATCTTCCACAGCGGTTTTCTGGTCGAAACCGCAACCTGCCTGCTCGTTTTCGACTATTGGCTCGACCCCTCTTATGTCATTCCGCGCATACTCCGCCCCGACCAGTCTAAGCCCATCTACGTCTTCGTCAGTCATTTTCACGAGGACCACTTTACCCCTGGCATTTTTGCCTGGCGTAAGCAAGTGCCCCGTGTCACCTACCTGCTTTCGAAGGATGTGCTGAAACACCGCAGGGCACAAGCTGCTGAGGCCGACGTGTGGCTGGCCAAAGGTGCAAGTTGGCAAAACGAACACCTGAAAGTGTGGGCCACCGGTAGCAACGACAGCGGCGTGAGCTGGATTGTCGAGGTCGAGGGCAAACGCCTGTTTCATGCCGGCGACCTCTGCAACTGGTATGCCCGCTTTTTGGCCGATACCCCTCCGCCCACTTGCGTCCAAACCGAATTCGGCACGCAAGTCAATCCCTTGGCCGAAGAAAAACGCTACTTGGGCGAACTCAAGGACATTCGCAAACTCACCGGCCGCTTCGACGTTGTGTTCTTTCCCGTCGATGCCCGCATTGGCAACGGATATACTTTAGGAGCCCGCCAATTCATTGCCCGTTTTCAAGTAGGCCTGTTTGTGCCCATGCACTTTGTATTGAGTGGTTTCGAAAGTGCTTGGCGTATGGAACCCTATTGCCAGGAAAAAAACATCCCTTTTTGGCGCATCAACCGCGAAGGAGCCGTTTGTTCCTTTCCCTTGTAGCAAAAAAAGAATAAATTTGCTGCGGAATGAAGGAAAAAATTAAAACCATCAACGATAAATACTACTTATGAACAACTTATTTCGAATGATTTTCTGCGGGCTGTTTCTGCTTGTTGCCCAGGGAGCAGCTGCTAGTATCCAGTATGCTGACACCATCCGTTTTCGTTTTGCCACAGTGGAAGAGGCGCAGGCCCTCTTAGGCAGCGATGATGCGTTCACCCGCGGGTGGAGCGAATTCGACATCCATTCCCGTTTGCAAAAGACCACCGGGACCAAGGCCGAACTGATTGCTTTCAAGCAAAGGGAAGTGCGGGCTTGGACGGAGCAGGAAAAACAGCTGATTTGGCAGGATATGCTGGCTCTCAATCAGATTATCCGCAATGAAGGCTACCGCTTGCCTTTACCCGATGAGGTGGTGCTGGTGAAGTCGACGATGAAAGATGAAGGGAGTGCCGGCGGCTATACGCAGGCCAACTGGATTGCACTTTCTGACGAATGGATTAAGCAGGCAAATGAAAAGGGACGCCGCACGTTGCTCTTGCACGAACTGTCGCATATACTGACGAGAAACAGTGCAGACTACAAAAAGAATCTGTATGCTGCTTTAGGATTTAGCATTGCTCCCAATGGAATGGAATATCCGGCAGAACTGCTCAAGACCCGTATTTCGAACCCCGATATTGCGGCTTACGACAGCTATGCCCCCTTTACGGTGAAAGGTGGAAAAGTGGAGCAGTGTGCCATGTATCTCTATGCCGACCGTCCTTACACCGGTGGCATTTTCTTTGAATATGTAAAGGTGGCGTTTGTGCCGTATGATAAGGAAATGAAGGCAAAGCGAGATGCAGACGGAAAGGTGATTGTGTATGGCATGGAGGATATCGAGGATTTTGCCCAGCGTGTGGGTAAGAATACCAATTATATCATTCATCCGGAAGAAATTCTGGCGGAGAATTTTGTGCTGGCTTTTCTTGATACCCCCAATGTGCCGACTCCAGCACTGAAGGAGCGGGTTCGCAAGGTATTGTTCTTGAGGTAATTTAATGCATAAATAATTTTGAACACCTACTTAAACAATACCTTGGTAAGCTCGTTCAAATTACCTACTTTTGCAACCACCTACAACAGCTGCTAACCCATACAGTTCGTTGCAGCGTTCAAATGCTTTTTTCGACATCCCATTCAAATCAAACCATCACCATGAAAAAAATTGCTTTTATCACCGGTGCCACAAGCGGCATCGGGCAGGCTTGCGCCCAAAAGTTTGCCGCATCAGGCTATAACCTCATCATTAACGGACGAAACACCGACAAGTTGAACGAGATGAGGGAAACACTGACCCAATCGGGCGTAGAGGTTCTGCCCCTGCCGTTCGATGTGCGCGACCGCGAAGCTACCCAAAATGCCATAGAGTCGCTCGCCAATCCCTGGAACCAAATTGATGTGCTGGTCAATAATGCCGGACTGGCTCTCGGACTTGATAAAGAATATGAAGGCGATTTCGAGGATTGGGACACGATGATTGATACCAATATCAAGGGACTCCTCCATGTCACCCGTATGGTTGTGCCCGCCATGGTGGCACGTAACCGCGGCCATGTCATCAACATCGGTAGCGTTGCCGGCGATGCCGCTTATGCCAATGGCAATGTATATTGCGCCACCAAGGCTGCGGTAAAAACCATTACCGACGGACTGCGCATCGATTTGGCACATACCGCCGTGCGCGTCACCAATGTCAAACCCGGACTGGTCGAAACAAACTTCAGCGTCGTTCGCTTTCATGGCGATAAAGAACGCGCCGACAATGTGTACAAAGGCATTCAGCCGCTCACCGGCGACGACATTGCCGATGTGGTGCTGTACGCCGCCAATGCCCCCGAACATGTGCAAATAGCCGAAGTGCTCGTGCTGGCAACGCATCAGGCCAATGGCAGCACCATTGTGCGCGAAGCGTAATAACTAAATGTGAAATGATGTAGGCACCGGCGATAGTGTGTCGACTATGACATTCTATCAACGTTGCGGTTTCACTTACGCGTACACCATCCCTGATTTTTTACCCTACATTACGATCACCCGATTATTGAAGAAGGACATTTGCTCAAGGATATGGTTTACTTTACCAAGAATTTGAAGTAGGTGTAATCAGCATGAATTGTGCTCTTTCTGTGTAGCATCCCCAAAAAGGTCTTGACCCTCCATTGGATTGGGTCGAGACCTTTATGTTTTTTTCGTAGCCTTTTTGTCAGCAAATTATTTCCGCCAGTCTGTATCTGAATACCTCCCTTTGCCTGAAATGTTAATGGCCTATGTTCTTGGAAGGTGAAAACTATTTAAATTTAAGTAGGTGTTCAAAATTATTTTTACATTTGAATTGCGTTATTGTGCCGTAGTTGTTTGTTCTGTGCGAAGGAGCATAGCGGGCTATGTGACTGAGCGCAGGGCAAACAAATGCGGTGCAAGAACGTAATGCAAAGTAAAAATACTTCGATAGAATTATATAAAATAATTTTGAACACCTACTTATACACATCTATGCCTTCGGCCCACCGAAGGTTTTAGCACCGAACAGCACCTTGTAAAATTTTACTCCGCGATTGTCGAAATTAGTTCCGAGCCAGTTTGAATTAGTTCCGACCTTGTCGAAATTAGTTCCGAGCTAGTTGAAATTAGTTCCGAGCTAGTTTGCACAAAATCGGAATTGCTGATAATCAGCGCGTTCAGAAACGTTGCAAGGTTTGATTCCGCAACGCCCGTTCCGCCTCCAATTCAGCGACTAAGCCAACTGCTGCGTTTTAGCTTTGTTAGGAAATATGTGAAAGGTTTTGCAAGTTCTATAACGAATGGGGTGTTCCAATTGTTGCAAGGAGCGGGTTTTGTTACACGCAGCTTGCGCGTTCATACTCTGTATTTAAGCTCTGAATTACTGCATGTTTTCTAAGAATAAGACACGCATTTATGACGCAAAGATAGTGTTTTTATTGCATTCATTATCATTTCAGCCAAAGAATTTTCCAAGTTTTTAGAATTTTATAGGGATTTGTTTCGCAAAACTTGGGTGCGTATCTTCCGTAATTTGCTGATAATCAAATACATACTGCCGGATACATGTTTTATTCTTAGAAGACATGCTTAAACGGTATAAAAAACAATTTTAGGTAGTATGAAAAAGGTTGTTGTAGTTATGACCTCTTTATCCTTCGATATAGGGGTCAACAGGAGATGCTGCACAAATAAAGCGCAGAACAGAACGGATGCATTTGTTTTTACTTTACCCCTGCAGTCAGCCGTATCACGCCACATAAAGTAGAAGAGAGTTTATGGCACTGGATAGTTCGAATTCTCATTTTACAGCCGACGAAATGAAGGATATTCAATGCACTGAAAATCATTCATTTCCAAAGGGCACAAGCATTCCTGAGTCAGACAAACCATCTGGTTCAGGAATAAAAACGTACCCTGAAGTCGGCGCTGATTTAGCCTCTCAAATCCTTTCCGACGAGTGCTCAACATGGTCCTACCTTTTTGTACACAATCAAAAAGTACGTGCCATAGAAGACACATTGCAAAAGGATCATTTAACCTTTTTCATACACAAAACCATACGTTACGTACCCCGTCGCGGAAAGAATAATACCCTGCGCGAGGTAGTATCGCCCACCGTCAGCGGACTGGTGTTTCTGCAAGGCAGTCCGCAGAAGTTGCAAGCCTATTTAGATGAAAAAAATCCCCGGTTACAAACTTTGTAAAAATTGCAGTACCAGACGTGTTGCCACCATACCCTGCAGTCAGATGGAGCCCTTTATGCGCATAGCCGAAACCGACCCCAATCGCATCCGCTTTTTGTTGCGTCCTTTCGTTTACTATGCCCAGAACCGCACCCTGCTGCGCATAACCACCGGCGAACATGCCGGACTCGAAGGATATGTCATCCGCATAGCCCGCGACCGCAAGTTAGTGATGGACGTAGGCGGCATGAGCATCGCTATATCCGGCATTCATGCCGAACGCTTTGAAGAAGTCGACAAAAAGCCCGTCGCCCCCTCATCCGCTCCCACCTTTTACCAGCGCAACCTTCACGAACGCAACGCCTTTGTCGACCGTTATTTTCATCCCGTCCGCACCCCCCAGGAAGTCACCGCTCAAACTGAAAACATCGAAATGTTGCGTCGTCAAACCCTCTCCGACGTACTCCGTAAGAAGTTAGACACGAAAGACGCCCTCGAAATATTCAGTTTCATCATCGAAGAAATCGGCTATTACTACGCCCCCTTCCTCGACCATTTCAAAGACAACCTCCTCCCCATCCTCGAAGCCGGAAAAAAAGTATTCCAAGAACTTTCCCACCTTATTTCCACACTCCCCGCTACCGACGATTCCCACCAACGCAGCGAATCAGCCTACGACGAACTCCGCACAAACTATGGGTATTTGTTTGAATAGGGGAGGGGATATTTCTGTAGGAAAGTGAACTTAAGTATTTACTGAAGTTTCCCACCCCTTCATATCAGCTATTTGAGTAATAGTTCCCTTCG
>ERZ791610.1169-NODE-1169-length-11344-cov-1.830277_pt1 | contig 11344 bp, 6 predicted proteins | sample MGYA00510061_ERZ791610 | MGnify/ENA primary metagenome ERZ791610 (study PRJEB30046, sample SAMN00791922) | human gut metagenome | study: EMG produced TPA metagenomics assembly of the A metagenome-wide association study of gut microbiota in type 2... | reverse complement strand
GCAGAACAGGTGAAAAAACCTTTAAAAATTACTGAGACCGTATTGCGTGATGCACATCAGTCCTTAATTGCTACAAGAATGACAACAGAGCAGATGCTTCCGATTGTCGATAAGATGGATAAAGTCGGATATCATTCTGTAGAGTGCTGGGGTGGTGCGACATTTGATGCATCTCTTAGATTCTTAAAAGAAGACCCATGGGAAAGACTTCGTAAGTTAAGAGATGGTTTTAAAAATACAAAATTACAGATGTTATTCAGAGGACAGAATATCCTCGGATACAATCATTATGCAGATGATGTAGTAGAATATTTCGTACAGAAGTCTATTGCAAACGGTATTGATATTATCCGTATTTTTGACTGCTTTAACGATTTAAGAAATCTTGAAACAGCAGTAAAGGCAGCTAAGAGAGAAAAAGGACATGCACAGATTGCACTTTCTTATACAATCGGTGATGCCTATACACTGGATTATTGGAAAGAAACAGCAAAGAAGATTGAAGATATGGGTGCAGACTCTATCTGTATCAAGGATATGGCAGGTCTTTTACTTCCATATAAAGCAACAGAACTCGTACAGGCATTAAAGGAAGGTTCTTCACTGCCGATTCAGATGCATACACATTATACATCCGGTGTTGCTTCCATGACCTATTTAAAGGCAGTAGAAGCCGGTGCAGATGTTATTGATACAGCAATGTCACCGTTCTCAATGGGTACAAGCCAGCCTGCAACAGAAGTTATGGTAGAAACCTTTAAGGGCACACCGTATGATACAGGACTTGACCAGAATCTGCTGGCTGAAATCGCTGAATACTTCCGTCCGATGAGAGAGGAAGCATTAAAGACAGGTCTGATGAATACAAAGGTTCTCGGCGTAAATATCAAGACTTTATTATATCAGGTACCGGGTGGTATGTTATCAAATCTTGTATCCCAGTTAAAGGATGCAGGTGCAGAAGACAAGTATCAGGCAGTGCTTGAAGAAATTCCAAGAGTACGTAAGGATTATGGTGAACCACCACTGGTTACACCGTCATCACAGATTGTCGGTACACAGGCTGTATTAAATGTATTACAGGGTGAACGTTACAAGATGATTACAAAAGAATCCAAGAAGGTTCTTGCAGGTGAATTCGGACGTACCGTTAAGCCGTTTAATAAGGAAGTACAGAAGAAGGCAATCGGAGATACAGAGCCGATTACATGCCGTCCGGCTGACTTGATTGAGCCACAGTTAGAAGGCTTCAAAAAGAGCCCGGTTGTCCAGAAGTACAAACAGCAGGATGAAGACGTATTATCATACGCATTATTCCCGGCAGTTGCAGAAGAATTCTTTAAGTACAGAGAAGCGCAGCAGACAAAGGTTGACCCAAAGGCTGCGGATACAGAAAATAAGACATATCCGGTATAATAATCTGATGCCGGATTCAGCAGCGGATATCATTGGATATCATTGTTGAGTTGGCTTATAAAGGGAGATTCAAAAGAATCTCCCTTTTTGTAGATTGCGCTTTCGTATCATATAGAAATACACAAAAAATACAATTTTCTTAGGAAAAAATACCCATAACACCTTGAATATAGGAAAAAAGTATAGTAAAATCTGTACCTAACATAAACAAGGAGACAGAACGAGAATGGAACAAAATGAAAGATACAAAAACTTATCACTAAAGAAAAAATTATTTATATCCCATGGCATTATTATTGCAGTAGCGGCAGTGATAGCGGTACTGTTACTTGTGGGATTAAATATTGTAAAGGGAAATGTAAGCGGTATTTTTAACGGTCCGCTTGCCAATATTGACAGTGTAGGCAAAGTGCGCTACGGCATTACGGATTTACAGCGTGCGATTAACAGAATTCTGACTGAGGATTCATCACAGGTTGGGAACAGCTATGTGAATTTTGAAAAGACCGTCACAGAAGATGTCAGTCTGATTACAGATTCTGTACAGCAGATGCAGAACCGGAAGATGAATACAGAAAGTACAGCACTGTTAAATCAGTTAGCGTCTAAGATTGATGAAGGTGAAAAGGTCAGAAGCAAGTTAATGACACAGATTAAGGCAGGCCGTTACAGCGAGGCGGTTGAATTAAATAATAATACATATCTGCCGATTGTAAATGACATTAAAAGCCTTTCTGAGCAGCTGGGAAACTCGATTGATAAGACTGCGGTTCATTATTATACGATGACAAAATATACTGGTGTCGGAATGACCGTGGCAGGCATTTTACTGCTTCTCGCAGACGTGGTATTCGGACTGCGTGTTACACGCAAGATGGCCAGTGCTATTGTAGAACCGGTACAGGAGATTACAGAAGCTGCCAAAATCATGTACAGCGGAGATATGTCTATCGGAGAACGGATTACCTATGAATCTGAAGATGAAATCGGACAGCTTGCGGACGCACTGCGCGGTACAACGAAAAATCTCTCCGATTATGTAAATGAGATTTCAGCAATCTTACAGCGTATGGCAACCGGCGATTTGACAGAGGACAGCAATGAAATTACAGATTTCCTCGGTGATTTTGCAAGTATTAAAGAGTCTTTTGTACATATCTTAAAGCGCTTTAACAGTACACTGACTAATATCCAGACAAGTGCAGACGAGGTTGAAGAAGGAGCAGGCGGCATATCCCAGTCTTCACAGGCACTCGCAGAGGGCGCAACTGACCAGGCAAGCGCAATCCAACAGTTAGATGCCACAGTTACTTCGGTAGCTAATATGGCAACGGAAAGTGCCAGAGAAACACAGCAGGCATATGATGATATTCAAAAGACGGTTTCAGATGCAGAGCAGGAAAAGGAAAAGATGAAAGAACTGACCGATGAAATGCGCCGCATTTACGAAATCTCCAGCGAAATCGGTAATATTATTGTAACAATAGAAAATATTGCTTCGCAGACAAATCTGCTTTCATTAAATGCTTCAATTGAAGCAGCAAGAGCCGGAGAAGCCGGAAAAGGCTTTGCGGTTGTTGCAGACCAGATTGGTAAGCTGGCGGCAGACAGTGCCAATTCTGCGGCAGAAACCAAGGAATTAATCAGCAAAACCGTTCAGGAAATTGAAAAAGGCAATGCAGTTACGGAAACCGTTTCCCAGTCTTTTGACAGAGTAATTGCGAGCATGAACACCTTTGCAGATGTGGCACATCAGATTAATGAAACAGCCGTAAATCAGGCATCTGCCTTAGAACAGGTCAATCAGGGAATCGACCAGTTATCGGCGGCAGTACAGAATACGGCTTCTTCATCAGAAGAAAGTGCGGCAATCAGCGAACAGTTATCTGCCAAGGCAGAAGAACTGGATACACTGGTAAGAAAATTCAAACTGTATGCATAGTAAAAATATCCCGGCTTAGGCAGACTGCAAAGCCGGGATATTTTTTATTTTATCTTCTTTTTATGTCATTTGTTTTCGGTGTCAATACAACGGTTATAACTGTTGTATTTATTTATCCATTTTCTTTTTGTTTGTAATCAGCAGTGTTATACAGCCAAGAACAGCGGCAAAAAGAAGAAGTCCGTAAACAGCGACAGATGTTGTATCACCGGTAGCCGGTTCCTGTGTGCTGTTTTGTGTCGCAGTATCTGTTGAAGCAGCGGCAGTTTTTGTGGCTGTTATTGTTTTGGTAGAAGTTGCAGGCTGGACAGCCGCTGTTGTATCAGGTTGAGTCGTAGCCGCTTCCGTTGTAGCATTTTCAGCCGGTTTTGTAACAGGCTGAGTCGTAGCCGCTTCCGTTGTAGCATTTTCAGTCGGCTTCGTAGCAGGCTGGGTTGTAACCGGTTCTGTAGCAGCGGTTTCAGCCGGCTTTGTAGCAGGCTGAGTTGTAACCGGTTCTGTCGTAGCGGTTTCGGTTGGCTTTGTAGCAGGCTGAGTCGTAGCCGCTTCTGTCGTAGTGGTTTCGGTTGGCTTTGTAACCGGCTGTGTTGGTTTTGTAGTAACGGTTATATTTGCAGCGCTGCTCATGGTAGAGCTGTTGTCATCATATACAACGACATAGTAGCTTCCCGCATCATTGCTTGAAATATTATCAAAGCGGATAGAAGAAGCCGTTGCATTGGTTATGGCAGAACCGTTTTTAAACCACTGATAAGATAATAATAGGATACCTTTTTTTTGGCTTTTCGTAACAGAGAGTTCTCCGCTCTCCCCCTCTGTCAGTGAAAGAGAAGCAGGCTGTGCGGAAATCTGAAGTCTAGGCATAACCGTAACGGTTGCGGTGTCGCTTGTGACACTGCTTACACCGTTAGAAACGACAACGGTGTAATCTCCGGCATCACTTTCGGCAAGTGCAGAGAAATTCAGTGTAGATGAAGTTTCACCGGTAAGAGCCGTACCGTCTTTATACCACTGATATTGATTAGAACCGCCCGTTCCCTGTACAGCAACATTTAAAGAATAACTGTTGCCGGTAATTCCCTTAAAGGATTTCGGCTGGGTGAAAAGCTTAATAGGATCCGGTGCACTTGTTTTGCTGACATAAACGGCAACAAGTGGGTGCATAACAATGTCATATCCCGCAGGCGTGGTAATAGTAAAATGATAGTTAATATAATAATATAAGCGGGAACCGCTGTCCACAAGTGTTGTATCCAGTATAATCTGATTGGATGACGCATCAAAAGTGTATCCGTCTGCTTCAACCGGAGCGACAGGTGTGCCGTCAATATTGATAACCGGGTTGTCAATTACACAGGTTTCCTGTGTATATGGCAGAAATTCCTTTACAATTTTAGTGTATGGTCTGGTCGGGAAGGAATCACTTCCTTCTGCCATACGGATAGACCAGTTGGTTAAATGCGGCAGACGGGACATAAAGCGGTAGTCCATAATATTTGTAGAGCTGATACCCAGTGTTTTTAAGCTGGTCATTTGTCCGAGTGTGTCGGTCATGTCATTGGCAACTGGACAGCCGTAAAGTGTCAGTTCCTTTAAAGTACCGTTGTGTGACAACAGGAAATCAACATTTGAAAAACGGTTATATGCCAGAATTAAGGTTTCAAGCTTTGTAAGCGAATCAAACATTGAAGAATACTCGTCTGTTACATAAGCGTATGCTAAATCCAGATATTTCAGATTCGTAAGGCTTGAAATTGTGTCCGCATTGGAATCTGCATTTTCAGCGGTGATTTTAACACCGTCCAGACAAAGTCTTGTGATAGATGGAACTGCTTTTAACGGGCTGATATCATTTACAGATGTGCATTTTTCGAGTTCTACATCATTTAAAGTATCCGTTACCGGAATTTTAGAAATATCTGTCAGGTTGTAGCAGTCACTTAAATCCAGAAAGTGCAGTTTTGTTAATGCTGTAATATCCGGCAGTACCGTAAGTTCGGAATCGGTAATCCGTAAGGTTTTCAGATTCACACAGTACTCAAGACCTGTGTAGTCCGTAATGTGTGTGTCATCAGAACCTGTTAATTTTAAAGCAGTGAGCGATTCAAGCTGTTCCTTTGTAATATCGGCAGAAGAATCTTCAACGTTTAAAGCGCTGTTTAAAGCGGCTTTCATATTGACATCGGGAATGTCCACGATGTCGGACGAAGCTGCCCAAATCTGCGGAAGCTTTGCAAATTCTGTACAGAACGGAATCACCATAAGACAGGCAAGCAGTACGCACAGAATTTTCTTAAAATTGTGTTTCATAATTTTCTTTCCTCCTAAAAATAGAAATACAATGAAATTTTACCATAATGCAGTACAAAAGTATGTGGTTATAAAGGGATAGGATAAAAGGGAATTCTAGGAAAAAAGATAGAAAGAATAGGACGGGGGATACAAATTTCCATAAAGTAAAAAGTGTCCGGCAGGAATACCGGACACCGTTTAATCGTCAATCGGCTGCTCTTTTTCCGACTGTGAATCGGATAGAGAGCAAGCAATTGACGGTTATAGTACCTGATATATTATCAGTCCTTTGGCAGGCTCTGCATATATTCATGCATGGACTCTGCTACAATCTTGCTGTGGGCAACAGCTTCAACAACAGTACGTGCACCGTTTACAACGTCACCGGAAGCAAAGATACCCGGTCTTGAAGTGTGACCGGTTTCATCGGCATCCAAAAGACCTCTGGCAGTGGATTTTAAGCCTTCAGTGGTATTGACAATACGGTTCTGTGGTCCCTGACTGATAGAGATAATCGTGCTGTCAGCTTCATAAAGCTTTTCGGTGCCTTCAACATCGGTAAAGGTACCGTCTTCATTTTCAATAATATCAATAAAGATAACACCGTTATCTTTAATCTCAACAGGACGTTTATTGTATTCAAACTGAACACCCTCTAACTGGGCATAGCTGAACTCATAGTGGCTTTCGGCAACCTCTTTGGTGATAGAAAAACAGGTTAAATGCTCTACACCTTTGCGGATTGCAGTTCTTGCAACGTCCATAGCGGCATTTCCGGCACCGATGACGATAACACGCTTGCCTAAGCGGTAGCTGTCCGGATTATTTAAGTAGTTGATACCAAAGTGGACATTACCGAAGGTTTCACCCTTGATATGCAGGGTATTCGGTTTCCATACACCTGTACCAACAAAAATTGCTTTATAACCGTCACGGAATAAATCGTCAATGCCGATGGCACCGCCGATTGTCGTATTCGGGCGGATTTTAATGCCCTTTAATTCAAGGTGGCGGTATTCAATATCGTCTAAGACACTCTTTGGCAGACGGAATTCCGGGATGCCGTAGCGCAGTACGCCGCCAATCTTGTCCTTTCCTTCAAAAATAGTAACCTGATAGCCGTACCGTGCAAGAATAATCGCAATCGTAATACCGGCAGGACCGGAACCGATAATGGCAACGCGCATGCCGTTGGATTTAGCAGGTCCATTGGTCATCTGGTTGGCATAGGTTGTGGAAATATAATTTTCAATGCTGGAAAAATGAACAGGCGCACCCTTTCTTCCCAGTACGCAGTGACCCTCACACTGATTTTCGTGGTTGCAGACAAGACTGCATACGGTTGTCAGCGGATTGTTTTCAAAAAGCATTTTCCCGGCTTCATTTAACTTGTTCTCTTTTAACAGGCGAATTGCCAGCGGAATGTTGGTGTGAATCGGACACCCCTTCTGACATTGCGGCACCTTACACTGAAGGCATCTGTTTGCTTCGTCCATAATATGTAACGCCATAGTTTAAAATCCTCCCCTTGAGAAAAATCATTACAAAACTATCATAGCACGTTCTTATCATAAAGAAAAGCAGAGTTAATTATTTGACGAACTTTCGGTGGACTGTTATGATGATAAAAGATATATAAACGAGGTAAAAAGTGCGAAAGGCGGAAAAAGCGTGCAGGAAAAAATTTTGCTGGTTGAAGATGACAGGGATATTGTAGATTATTTAAGCAGCTTTTTAAAAAATGAAAATTTTATCGTAGAAGCGGTAGCGGGGCAGCGGGAAGCGATTGAAAAACTTGAAACAAGGGAATATGATTTGCTCTTAATTGATATATCGTTAGCAGACGGCAATGGATATGCAGTCTGTGCGGCGGCAAAGGAAAAATCCCCAGCGGCGGTCATTTTCCTTACGGCATCGGGCGATGAATACAGTGTCGTGACGGGACTGGATATGGGCGCAGATGACTATATCAATAAGCCGTTCCGTCCGCGGGAGCTGGTTTCAAGAATCCGCAGTGTGTTAAGACGGACAGGAAAGAGCCAGAAGCTGTTAAAAGAGGGCAGTATCACCGTGGATACGGTCAAGGGAATCGTATACCGTAACGGAGAGGAGCTGGCACTGTCAGCACTCGAATACCGCCTGTTACTGATATTTTTTAACAATAAGGGTGTGGTTTTATCAAGAGGCCGTCTGCTCTCGGAAATCTGGGACGTGGCAGGAGAATTTGTTAATGACAACACGCTGACGGTCTATATTAAGCGGCTGCGGGAAAAGATAGAAGAAGACCCGTCCCATCCGGAGTTAATTAAGACGGTGCGTGGAATGGGGTATCGTCTATGAAAAGAAACGGTGAATGGATTGCAGAAGGCGTTGTATTTACAGCTTCAATATTGGCGGCATGGATAAGCCGGGCATGGTGGATAGTGCTTCCCACGGGAATTTTATATATGGGAATCCATGCAGAGGGCGAATACAGGCGCAGAAAGAAAATCCGGGAAATTTATGCGCAGATAGACCGCGTTCTGCGGGGAGATTATACAACGGCATTTGAGGAGTATCAGGAGGGTGATTTAAGTATTTTGCAGAATCAGCTTCACAAGCTGGTAATCCGTTTAAACGAACAGGCGGTGCAGCTGGGACAGGACAAACGGTATCTGATGAATGCCATGGCGGATATTTCGCACCAGTTAAAGACACCGCTGACCAGCGTGAATATTATTTTGTCATTTTTAATGGAAGAAAAACTTACATATGAAGAACGCCTGCATTTAAGCGGCAAGTTATCCAATGCACTCTCGCATGTCGAAGAACTCATAACGACACTCTTAAAGCTTTCCAAATTCGATGCGGGTGTCGTGCAGTTTCAAAATGCACCGGTGTCCGTAAAAGAGCTGGCAGATACGGTATCTGAGGGCATGGCGGTACAGCTTGAATTAAAAGAAGTGCTTTTGATATACGATATTGCAGAAAATGTATCCTTTACTGGAGATTTCCAGTGGACAAAAGAAGCGCTGGAAAATATTGTGAAAAACTGCATGGAACACACACCGTCCGGCGGGCAGATTCAGATAGAAGCGCAGGAAAATCCGATTTACACGGAAATCATCGTGCGTGACAATGGAACAGGAATTCAAAAAGAAGATTTACCACACCTGTTTGAGCGGTTTTACCGTGGCAAAGGAACGGAAAATACAGGAGTGGGTATCGGACTTTCACTGGCAGCAGAGATTGTCCGCAGGCAGAACGGAACGATAAAGGTATTTAACGCAAAAAACGGCGGTGCGGAATTTCAAATCCGTTTTTATAAAATGCTGCCTTAAACGAAAAGTGACAGATTTGTCATATGAAAGTCATGGCACAGTCACCGGACTGTCCTACAATTTAGACTGAAATCTAAAATACAGGAGGCAGTCAATGGATATTTTAAAAGTAGAAAATTTAACAAAGATTTATGGAAAAGGAGAAAACAGCTTTAAGGCACTGGATAATGTGTCCTTCAGTGTGAAGCGCGGGCAGTTTGTGGCAATTGTAGGACCGTCCGGCTCGGGAAAGTCTACACTTCTGCATCTGATTGGCGGCGTAGACAGACCGGATGGTGGGCATGTCTATGTGGACAGCAATGATGTCTATGCAAGAAATGATACACAGCTTGCAATTTTCAGGCGCAGGGAGGTCGGGCTGATTTACCAGTTTTACAACCTGATTCCGGTGCTGAATGTCGTGGAAAATATCACACTGCCCGTGTTAATGGATGGCAGAAAGGTCGATGAGGAACGGTTAGAGGAGCTTTTAACTGTGTTACATTTAAGAGGAAGGGAATATCATCTGCCGAACCAGTTATCCGGCGGGCAGCAGCAGAGAGTTTCTATCGGGCGCGCACTGATGAATGACCCGGCACTGCTGTTAGCGGATGAACCGACCGGAAATCTTGACTCTGCCAACAGCCATGAAATTATGGAGTTGTTAAAGCTGTCAAATAAAAAGTACAATCAGACACTGGTTGTCATTACGCATGATGAAAACATCGCTTTGCAGGCGGACCGTATTATTGAGATTTCCGACGGCAGAATCACAAGAGATGAGGTGATTCGCTAATGGGACAAAATCATATCTTTTTTAAAATGACTTACCGGCAAATGGTAAAAAACAAAGTGCGTACGCTGGTAACGATTATCGGCATTATGCTGTCAGCGGCATTGATTACGGCAATTACGGTTTTTATTGCCAGCCTGCATAAAAGTATGCTGGATTATAAAATCAAAGAATCGGGCAACTGGTACGGTGTGATTGAGCAGGTCGATTTAAAGGAAGGGTTGGAAAAAATCAGGCAGGACAGTGATATTTTATCAGAACGTCTGATGTACAATATCGGCAGTACCATTGAAGAACAGGACGGACATCAGATTAGTGTCAAGGCATTTAGTGATGAAAATGAAATCAGCCTCCCGTTGGAGCTTACAGAAGGCAGAATGGCGGAAAATTCAAAAGAAATTGTAGTTGCAAGGGATTTGATTACAAGCGGTATTCTTGCGGACTGCAAGGTGGGCGATACGATTGAACCGGCACTTGCGGACACACAGGGATATACGGTAGTCGGTCTGTATGAGGACGCAGGTTTTAATGTCGGCAGCACAAGCAGCTATGTAGTGTATACAAAATACGATGAAAATACAAAGAATGTTGAAAGCGCCGATGTTTACATTCAGGTCAAAAATCCGAAGAATACGTATGCGGTTTTAAAGCGGTACAGTGCTGCATCCTATGAAACCGGTTACAATCTCGGACTGTTAAGACTGAGCGGAATATCCGTGTATTCTTCCTATTACTCTTTTATTACGACGATAGCGGTGATTGTGATTGTACTGGTTGTCGGGGCTTCGGTGCTTTTAATTTACAATTCCTTTGTCATTTCGTTAAATGAACGGACAAAGCAGTTCGGACTGCTCTCCTCCGTGGGGGCGACCAAAGCACAGCTTCGTAAATGTGTGCTTTCCGAGGCATTTTTAGTCAGCATTGCAGGAATTCCGCTGGGAATTTTGGTGGGTGTTGCGGGAATCGGCATTACCCTTTTCGGTGTGCGTGCCAGTATGAAAAGCATTGCGGCAAGCATGGTATCCCTCGGTGAAATGAAATTGTATCCGGCACCTGCGGCAATTGCGGCGGCGGCAGTCGTATCTTTATTTACGGTGCTGATTTCAACGTTTATCCCGATGATACGGATTTCGAGAATGTCTGCGATTGAGGCAATCCGCCAGAACGGCGATATTCAGTTAAGCCGCAGAAAGATCAGATGTTCTAAAATATTCAGGAAGCTGTTCGGCGTGGAAGGCGTAATCAGCCGCAAGAACTTTAAAAGAAGCGGCAAAAGATACCGCACCACGATTTTTTCACTATTTGTCAGTATTGTGATGTTTGTATCGGCAAGCGCATTTGGCAAATACCTTGTGCTTATGGTCGAGGAAAATTATAAGCTTGGGGAATACGATGTTTATTACCGCTCCGGTTCGTTAGAAGACATTGAAAAAGAAGAACCGGTTATTGAAAAATTAAAACAGGTACAGGGCGTAAAAGAAAGTTCAACCACATTGTCTGCGGGGCTGTTCTGGTATAAAGCGGACGAAAACAGCGCGTATCTCACAGAAGAATATAAAACCGAGCAGAAGAAAAGTGAAAATGCTTCGGTTTCCTATAACG
>ERZ791610.1161-NODE-1161-length-11400-cov-2.226355_pt1 | contig 11400 bp, 10 predicted proteins | sample MGYA00510061_ERZ791610 | MGnify/ENA primary metagenome ERZ791610 (study PRJEB30046, sample SAMN00791922) | human gut metagenome | study: EMG produced TPA metagenomics assembly of the A metagenome-wide association study of gut microbiota in type 2... | reverse complement strand
TGTTATCCTTCGCAGACGGCAGACGGAAACCGTAATCCACCAGTGTCGACTTTCTGGACTGGTCGCCTGCATACATACCACGTATCTGTGGAATCGTGATATGCGACTCATCGACAATAATTAGAAAATCGTCCGGAAAATAATCCATCAGTGTATACGGCGGCACTCCTGCCGGAAGTCCCGCAAGATGTCTGGAATAATTTTCAATACCCGAACAAAATCCCGTTTCCTGCATCATCTCAATATCAAAATTCGTCCGTTCCGCAATCCGCTGTGCCTCAATCAGCTTATCTTCACTTTTAAAGAACTTTACACGCTCCTCTAACTCCGCTTTGATATTCACAATCGCCTGTTCCATTTTTTCTTTCTCAACAACATAATGGGAGTTTGGGAAAATGGCAATGTGATCTAATTCCAGCTTGACCTCACCTGTCAGTGAATCTGTGCAATCCGGTCTACTTCATCCCCGAAAAACTCCACACGGACCGCGTCGCCGCTGGATGCTGACGGATACACCTCCAAAACGTCCCCGCGCACACGGAATGTACCACGCTTAAAATCCGTATCGCTTCTGACATACTGAATGTCAATCAGCTTGCGGATTACGTCGTCCCTATCCTTTTCCATGCCCGGTCTTAACGAAATCACCATGTTCTGATAATCCACCGGCGCACCTAAACCGTAAATGCACGAAACCGAAGCTACAATAATCACATCCCGCCGCTCTGACAGTGCGGCAGTTGCCGAATGGCGCAGTTTATCAATCTCATCATTAATTGCCGAATCCTTTGCAATATACGTATCACTGGACGGCACATAAGCTTCCGGCTGATAGTAGTCGTAATAGGAAACAAAGTACTCTACTGCATTTTCCGGGAAAAACTCCTTCATCTCCCCGTACAACTGTGCCGCCAGCGTCTTATTATGCGAAATAATGAGTGTCGGCTTCTGCACCCGCTCAATAATATTTGCCATTGTAAATGTCTTGCCCGAACCGGTAACGCCCACCAGCGTTTCAAACTGGTTTCCCTCCTCAAAACCTTTCGCCAGTTTCTCGATTGCCTGCGGCTGGTCGCCGGTCGGCTGATATTCTGATACTAATTTAAAACGCTCCATAACCTCTATCCTCTACTTTCAACACTGCGGCTTCTTTTCTAACTGGATTATACCACACCCATTTTTTAATGTACAGCACTTTCAAACATTTGTTCTATTTTTATTTTCTTTCTATTATAAATGTACTTCATTTAATTATTTCAACATAGGCCACACTTTATACGAATCCGCTTCATCTTCATTTTATCCCGGTTTCTTTCGGCACACATTTCATCTCCACCCGCATATCATAATAAAAACAAGCTCAAGGATTTTCCTATGTACATTTTCTTCGGCATTTTCATCCTGATATGCATTTTTTTTGCGGTCTTTTTTCACCGGCGCAGAAAACGGATTATCCAAAAAATCCGCAATATGAGCCCCTGTGCACAGAAAAAGCAGCTTGACGAACTGATGCAGCCGTTTGGATTTCTCTCCTGCCCACAGCAGAATATTATCACATCCGATATTGATTCGTGGCAGCGCACCTTTGGCTATACACGTCTTTTTGACTACTCTGCACCACATTTTAAAATGGTATTTGACTGCGAACCGGTTTATTTTGACTATGATAACAGAACATGGCTGATTGAATTCTGGAAAGGTCAGTACGGTATCAGCTGCGGCGCCGAAATCGGCATCTACCGTGCCGATACAATTTTGTCACCGAACCGGCTTACCAATGCCCGCTTTGAAAGCATTTCCAATTCCCTCATGCTGCCGCTGTCCATGCAGCTTTTTTATCAAGGCAGACCACTGTTTTGCATCGGACAGACCCACTGGTGGCTGACGGGCTTCCGTCCGGGATTTTTTGCCTATCCGCAGGATTTGTCACTGCGCATTTCCATCACCTTTTTAGACCGTGAAATGGCGGACAGCTTCGCCGATGCACTGATTGCCAAAGGGTACTGCCCTTACGATATTGAACTGTGCAGTGCTTCCGTTGCCTTTACCTTCGGCATACCGCACAGCTTCCAGCCGCGCTGTAAACGTCCGTTTGGTACGCACATGGCACAGCGCGTAAACCGCATTTATTGTCGTATTTTTAATAAAATCACACGACCTTTTACCGACTGTTATGAACAGATTCTATATCTGTACTTTTATCTGCCGTTTGCCTTCCGCCGCCTGCTGCGGATGAAACGCCACAAAACGCAGAAATTCCACCGATGCCGGAGGTGACCTGTCTGTGAGTGCCAATTCACGTATTACAAATGCCTATGAAAACGCTTTCTGCCTGCCCTTAAATCCTTCATCAAAATATGTACTGTTTAGTGACTGCCACCGCGGAACAGGCAGAAGCAATGATAATTTCCTGAAAAATGAATATCTCTATCTTGCTGCCTTAAAATACTACTTTTCCCACGGCTTTACTTATATTGAACTGGGTGACGGCGATGAACTTTGGGAAAACCGTTCCATGTGCCCGATTCGCGAAATGCATGCCCAAAGTTTTGAACTGCTCTCCCGCTTTTATGCGAAACACCGGTTTTACGCCGTCTACGGTAACCACGATATTACCAAACGCAGTGCCCACTTTAGCGGACGTTGTTTTTCTTCGTGCTTCTGCTGGCAGGAGCAGTGTGAAATCCCGCTGTTTCCCGAAATTACATTTTATCCCGGAATTATTTTAAAAGACTGCGCCAAAAGAAAAGACCTCTTTTTACTGCACGGACATCAAAGTGATTTGTTAAACAGCACCTTCTGGCGGCTTTCACGGTTTCTTGTCCGCTATGTATGGCGTCCTTTGGAATCCCTTGGAATCCCTGATCCAACCAGTGCCGCCAAAAACCACACAAAGAAAAATACTACGGAAAAGAAGCTGTCCGCATGGGCAAAACAGCACGAACTGATTTTGATTGCCGGTCACACCCACCGCCCCGTTATCGGAAACCGTACCTCTCCGTACTGCAACATCGGAAGCTGTGTATCCCCCGCCGGTATTACTGCGATTGAAATCGAAAACCGTTGTATGACACTTATCAAATGGTCACAGGGCACGCGCAGCGATATGTGTCTTCAGGTCTTACGTGAACCGCTCGGCAGCCCGCTGTGCATTGACGATTTTTTGTAATAATTAAAGCCCCTGCAGCAGTCCGGGTTCTTTGTACCGCTCTCCAAAAGATTAGATTTTTACGTCTAACCTTTGGAACCGGTACAATTTACCATGTCTGCCAAAGGGGCTTATTCTTTATCCGCTATATATTCATTTTATACAGGTGGAAAATTCGTATCTATTTCTGCATTTCCTCCATCAGATATTCAACCGCTGTATTCCACTGAGTGTCCTCATTTTCATCTGTTCCCTGTTCTACCGCAATATCAGGTGTCACTCCCTGTCCATGGATATTCTGACCGTTTGGTGTGTAATACTTTGCGGTTGTCAGTTTGACAGCACTGCCGTCTGTCAGTGGCTTAATCGTCTGCACAATGCCTTTGCCAAAGGTCTGTGTCCCGATAATTTTTCCCTTGCCGTAATCCTGCATGGCGCCTGCAAAAATTTCCGAAGCACTGGCACTGTTGCCGTTGACTAAAACTGCTATCGGTATATCCAGTTCATGACCGTCTTTGCCCTTATACTCTGTTCTTTTGCCGCTTTTGTTTTCTGTATACACAATCAGCCCATCCGAAAGTGTATAATCCAGCATTTTTACAACTGTATCCAGCACACCGCCCGGATTATCACGCAAATCAATCACAAGTGCCTGCATGCCCTCATCTTCCAGTACCTGCAATGCATCCTTGTACTGCTGTGTCGTTACATCTTCAAACTGTGAAACAGACAGATATCCAATCTGATTTTCCCGCATTTCATATTCAACCGTCTGCGCCTTGATTTCATCACGGACGGCATCCAAATGCACACTCGTTCCTTTTTCACCTTTTATCAGCGCAACCGCACTACTTAAATCCATGTCCGTAATATCAGTTCCGTCCACCGTTGTAATTTTATCGCCATTGCGAAGTCCCGCCGCATAAGCCGGTGCGTCTTCATACGCGTCAATCACCAGCACTGCACCGTCATCACTTTTCTGGCAGACCGCGCCGATACCATAAAACTTTCCGGTTGTGGATTCCACCAGACTCTGATATGCATCGGGTGTATAATAAACAGTATATTTATCACCGTAAGATGCCAGATACGCCTTGTAAATCATCTCTTTTGCAGTATCCGTATCCACATCTTCCATGTAGAACAAATCCATTAAAGAATCGATTGCATTCAGCTTTGCTTCTACTTCACTGCCGATGCCCTCATCTTCTGTCGTTGCTGTATCCTGCACATAAATTTCACCATTTACGCCTATATGGACAAATCCTTTGTGATAAAAAACATTTAAAAGAACAACACCTGCCAGTATGGCAATTGACAAACCGGCTATCGCACCGAATATCAGACCTCTGCCAAATCCTCTCTTTTTCACCGTCTGCTGATTTTCTTCTAACTCATTCATGCGCTGTCTAAATCCTTCCTGCTGTTTTACGGCTTCCTTCCTTATAAATATGCTGTTATGCAGCTATATATCTTCACCTATGCCGTTCTTTATAAGTAATTTTCTTTACAAATACGACTGTGGATTCACATACGTTCCATTCTTAATCATTGCAAAATGCAGATGGACACCATTTGAATTTCCTGTTGTTCCCATCAATCCAATGGTCTGTCCCTGCGTTACGGTATCACCGACCGAAACCTTCAAAGCTGAACAATGCATATAAACCGTACTGAATCCGTTTCCATGGTCAATCGTAATATAATTGCCCGCAGTTGCACTATATTTTGCAATAATAACAGTTCCTGATGCTGAAGCATAAATCGGATCACCGGCAACACCAACACTGACTGCACCGATATCCAGTCCCTTATGCGGCGAACTTCGATCCTCCGTATCACCAAACGGCGATGTAATACGCTTTGAAACCGTTGGCCAAATAAATCCACTGCTTGACGGTGTTGAACTATTTCCGCTGTTACTGCTGCTATTACTGTTACTATTGCTATTCTGTCCCGAGCTGCTGTTTTGATTCTTCTTTTCTTTCTCGGCTTTTTTTGCTGCCGCATCTTCCTGCTGCTTCTTCGCTACAAGATTTAAGATTTCATTCTCCTGCTCCTGCATCTCTTTTTCAAGCTGCGCCTTTGTCGATGCTGTCTGTGTCGTCTGTGTTGACAGCGCCGCAAGTTCCTGTTCCTTTGCCTGCTGTACCAGAGCCAGCGCTGACTTCTGATCTTCAAGTGAAATCTTCATCGTATCCAGTTCCGCATAATCGCTTTCCAAATTCTGTTTTGTCTGCTCAATATACTGAATCGTTTCTTCATACTCCTGAAGCTTCTGTCTGTCATACTCTGAAATTTTTGTAATATAATCCGCTTTATTTAACAAATCCGCAAGACTCGATGAAGACAGCAAAATGTCCAGATATGTATCTTCATTTCTCTCATACATAAACTGGATTCTTAATTTCATCGAATCATACTGCACATCTGCATCAATTTCAGCCTGTTCCAGATTGACCCTGGCTTCTTCTATCTGATTCTGCATATCCTCAATCTGCGTATTCAGCGACTGCAGACTGCTATCCAGCGTTGACATTTTTCCGTCCAGCTGTTCGATATAACTTTTCGTATCCGCAGATTCCTGTTGGAGCTGTTCCAGCTGTTTTTTCGTATCTTCATACTGACTGCTTAACTGGTCCTGCTTATCTTTTGCCTGATTCAAATCTGTTACTGTATCCCCAAATGCGCGGATTCCATTTCCAAACGGCGCATTGACATAAATGACCAGCATAAACAGAATAAGAACTACGGAAATCCCTCTTTTTATTCGCCTATGTGCCATACTTTCCTCCATTCTTAAGCGACTATGCCCATCCGGGTATATGTTTCGCCCCAAAAACGAAAGGTGCCACGCAAGAGTCATCTCGTGGCTTTCCTGCGACAGCACCTTGTTGTTCATTAAACGTTTGCGTGCTTCCGTACAGCAAAGAAACTGCCCAGTGCACCAATTCCAATACCCAGCGCGATTGCAACCGGTGTAAGAATCCGGAATACTTCTGATACCGGGAGAAATGCCAGAATATTATTCAAAATTGAGAATTTATTCAAAACATATGCAATAACATTCTGATACATATAACGGAAAATCACAATGGGAATAATCGCACCGATGATACCAATTGCAATACCCTCTACGAAGAACGGTGCATTAACAAACGCATCCGTTGCTCCGATAAATTTCATAATCGAAATTTCCTCTTTACGGACTGTAATACCAATGACAATCGTATTGGTAATCAGGAAGATGGAAACTGCGAGCAGAATTATAATCACTGCAATTGCCACATATCCAACCAGCTTTGCCGCACTTGACAGACCGCTCGCTGTTGCTTCGGAACGGTTGACCTGACGCACGCCGTCCAGATTTTCAAGATATGTAACCAGCGTTCCCTGCATTCCCGCATCACTTAAATAAACTTCATAGGATGCCGAATTAATCAGCGGATTATCCTTAAAGCCTTCCGCAAGATCCGGATATGCTGCAAAATATTCTGACTTAAAGTTATTCCATGCTTCTTCAGCCGATGTATAATGAACGCTTGAAACCTCTACACGGTTGCTGATTGTATCACCCAGCTTCTTAATCTCTGTATCCGAAAGTCCTTCATCAAAGAACACCGTAACACAGACTTCATTTTCAGCCTTCTTTACCATATACTCAAAATTCATCATAATAGAATAAAAAACGCCAAACAAAAATACACATGCTGCAATGGTGGCAATTGAAGCCAGGGAAAACAGCCTGTTTCTATAAATATTTTTGAAACCCTGTTTCAAATGATAAAATATTGACCTAATCTTCATAGAAATATCCACCTTTTTCCAAATCGCTGATTATTTTACCTTCACTCATGGTAATTGTTCTCTTTTTCATCTGCTGTACAATTTCCATATTGTGTGTTACTACAAGCACCGTTGTTCCCTGCTTATTTGCCTGATTTAAAATCTTCATGATTTCGGCCGAATTGGCAGGATCCAGATTACCGGTCGGTTCATCGCACAGTAAAATTGCCGGACGATTCACTAACGCTCTGGCAATCGCAACTCTCTGCTGTTCACCACCGGATAATTCATTCGGATATGCCTTATACTTGTCCAGCAGACCAACCATGGAAAGCATGGACAATACACGGCTTTTAACCTGTCTTGTCGGTGCTTCAATGACCTGCTGTGCAAATGCAATATTTTCAAATACATTTCTGTCCGGTAACAGACGGAAATCCTGAAAAACAACACCGATATCCCTTCTTAAATAAGGCAGCTTCTTTCTTGTAATTTTATTCAGATATTTTTTATTAACATAAATCTTTCCTGTTGTCGGGTCTAATTCCTTTAACAACAGCTTAATGAGTGTAGACTTACCAGAACGACTCTTACCTACTATAAATACAAACTCACCCTTCTGGACATGCAGATTAATCCCGTTCAACGCCGGGACACCAGAAGAATACGTCTTTGTAACATCCTCTAAGATTATCATCCGTAATCTCCTCCATTAAAATGTATCAATACTTTCCATATACTTCATATATTTTACAACCATCAGCGCAATTTTAAATGTAATCGCATCATCAAATATACGCAGATCCAGTCCTGTACTCTTTTGCAGCTTATCCAGACGATACACCAGTGTATTCCGGTGGATATAAAGCTGTCTGGACGTTTCTGAAACATTCAGGCTGTTTTCAAAAAACTTATTGATGGTTGACAGTGTTTCTTCGTCAAATTCATCCGGCGATTTGCCATCAAAAATTTCCTTAATAAACATCTGGCACAGCGGCATCGGCAGCTGATAAATCAGGCGTCCGATTCCAAGGCGGTTGTATGCCACCACATTCTTGTCGCTGTAGAAAATCTTTCCGACATCCAGTGCCATCTTCGCTTCCTTATAAGAACGCGAAACTTCACGAATATCATTGACTATCGTACCGTATGCAATATGTGCAGCACTCATCGCTTCCGTATTGAGCATATCAATAATAACCTCTGCGGTCTTATCCAGCTCATCGTAAGTTTCCGTACCTTTGACTTCCTTTACGAGAATGATATTTTTCTCATCGACCGCCGTGATAAAGTCACGCACTTTTCCCGCAAACAATGTACGCACTGTTTCCAGCGCACTCGTATCCTTTTCATGTTTTGTTTCAATAATATATACGACACGTTTCACATCCGTTTCAATGTGAAGCTTTTCAGCTCTTGTATACATATCTACCCTCAGCAGGTTATCCAGCAATAAATTCTTAATGAAATTATCTTTGTCAAACCGCTCCTTATATGCCACAAACAGATTCTGAATCTGAAATGCTGCAAGCTTTCCGAGCATATACACATCGTCGCTTGTTCCTTTTGCCAAAAGAATATATTCTAAATTCTGGTCATCTAATACCTTGAAAAACTGATATCCATTCACTACCTGGCTTTCTGCCGGAGAGTCCATAAATGCAATCGCATCTGCAATGCAGTTTTGCGCATCCTCAAATGTTTTCGCAGCCACTTTACCGTCAGCATCTATTACACAGAAATCAACTCTTGATATAGCCTTCAATCCATCAACTGTCGTTTGTAAAATCTGATTCGATATCATCCCAAACTTCCTTTCCTTTGATTTTAGCTAGTCCTTCTACTATTGTAATGCAATTTGCCAAAAAAAAAAAGAGGAAATGCACAATTTCTATACATTTCCTCAAAAATTTCATGAATTTTAGATTTACATTACGATTCTTGGAACCATTTCTACAGATTTCATATCACATAACTTATTCAAATTAGTGAGTGATAACCTGTTCTGTTTCCTTATCGAATACGTGAAGTCTTGCAATATCCATCGCAAACTTAACTGTATCACCAGGACGAGCTGTTGTACGAGGATTAACCTTTGCTGTACATGTTGTCTGTGCAATATCATAGTGAAGGTTAACTTCTGCACCGAGAAGTTCATATACCTTAACCTGAGCTTCAAATGTATGATCAGCATGAGCTGCAACAAACTCTTCATCATCCTTGATATCTTCTGGACGGATACCAACTACTACAGTCTTACCAACATAACTCTTAAGCTTTTCGCTCTTTTCAGCCGGAAGTGTAATAGATACTGTATCGCTCATCTTTAATGTTACCTGTGAACCGCTCTGAACAACTTCAGCATCAATTAAGTTCATCTGAGGTGATCCGATGAAACCAGCAACGAAAAGGTTGTTTGGTGTGTTGTAAAGGTTGCTTGGTGTATCTACCTGCTGGATGATACCATCCTTTAATACAACGATTCTTGTACCAAGTGTCATAGCTTCTGTCTGGTCATGTGTTACATAGATGATTGTTGTTTCAAGTCTCTGATGAAGCTTAGAGATTTCGACACGCATCTGAACTCTTAACTTTGCATCAAGGTTTGAAAGAGGTTCATCCATAAGGAATACCTTAGGGCTACGAACGATTGCACGACCCATGGCAACACGCTGTCTCTGACCACCTGAAAGAGCCTTTGGCTTACGATCAAGTAAATGTTCAATATCAAGAATCTTAGCAGCTTCATGAACAGCCTTATCGATATCAGCCTTTGGTACTTTTCTTAACTTCAGACCGAATGCCATGTTATCATATACTGTCATATGTGGATAAAGAGCATAGTTCTGGAATACCATCGCGATATCTCTATCCTTAGGTTCTACATCATTTACTAACTTATCACCAATCCATAATTCACCTGAACTGATTTCTTCAAGACCAGCGATCATACGAAGAGTTGTAGACTTACCACAACCTGAAGGTCCTACGAAGATGATGAATTCCTTATCAGCGATTTCAAGATTAAAATCCTTTACGGCAACAAAACCGTTCGGATATACTTTACAAACATTTTTAAGTGATAAACTTGCCATTTTAAAATATCCTCCTAAATAAATGACGCTTTTCGCTTTCGCATCTTGCCCGCGTCTGTTGTTGTAATAAATAATACAATAATCAGCCGATAATTACCATATTGTATTTCAACAAATATCTGCGGATATTTTCGTCAAATTTACTATAGACACTGATTTACTGTAACTTTTGTACAAAACCATTCCCCATTACTTCACGAACATCACCAACGATTAAAAAGCTGTTTTCGTCTATTTCCATTACGATTTCTTTCAGATACGGTATCTGTTTGATTGAAACCACGCACAGCAGCACACTTTTTTCCTGCTGCGTATAGACCCCGCTTGCAGGAAACCGTGTAATGCCACGGTGCATTTTTTCCATAACCACCGGTGCAATCTGCTCATTTTTATCGGAAATAATCCACACTGCCCTTGCCTGCTTCGTGCCTTCCAGCACCGTATCTGTCACCAGCGCCGTGACATAAACGGCAATAATGGCATACAGACTGACACTCATTCCGAATACCAGCACACCAGCAATAATAACCGCCATGTCCAGCACCTGAATAATACTTGCCAGTGCATACTGGCGGAAAAACCGGTGCAGCAATACCCCCAGCATATCCGTTCCGCCGGTTGTAAATCCGGATTTTAACACCAGTCCGATACCGGCTCCGCAGGCTGCCCCGCCATACACTGCCGCCAGCAGATAATCCGCTGCATCTACAGGAACTGCCGGAAGCACCGCCAGGTACAGTGTAAGCAGTACCGCCCCGGTAACAGTGTTTTTTATAAATTCTTTTCCTTCTATATAAAATGCAGCAATAAACAATGGCACATTTAATGTAACATTGGTAATCCACAGTGGCATGCCGCCCGCCCATATGCCACCTGTTACACGGTTTACAATGACTCCGATTCCCGAAAATCCGCCAGTCACCATACCCACCGACTGATAAATGCTCTTATATGCTGCCGCCATCAAAAATGTCCCTGCCGCCAAATACAAATACCGCTTCATCCCACACTCCGCTTTCCTTACTTTTCCCACAGTATGCCCGGAAAATGTGCGGACTATACTAACCAGCGAAAATAGTTCGTTCGGCGAAGTTTTCCTCCACCATCCAACAAAGGTGCTGGACCGAAGTTAAGTAACACTATGATAAAATCCCTCCGGGCTGCCACCCTACTCCAGCGAAAATAGTTCGTTCGGCATCGCCACAGTCCAGCAAATGTGCTGGATCGAAGTTAAGTAACACTATGATAAAATCCCTCCGGGCTGCCACTCTACTCCGGCGAAAATAGTTCGTTCGGCGAAGTTAAGTAACACGTTGAGCAGAACGAACTATTTTTGCCTGTCCCTTTGTATAAAATGTGACATTTTTTCTC
>ERZ791610.1158-NODE-1158-length-11413-cov-12.433791_pt1 | contig 11413 bp, 6 predicted proteins | sample MGYA00510061_ERZ791610 | MGnify/ENA primary metagenome ERZ791610 (study PRJEB30046, sample SAMN00791922) | human gut metagenome | study: EMG produced TPA metagenomics assembly of the A metagenome-wide association study of gut microbiota in type 2... | reverse complement strand
CGTCCGACTCCTGCTTATCTACCCCGGTACCGTCAGGATACAACACCACCTTACCGTTCAGCACATACACCTCGCGTTCTCCACCATCAAGTGTCGCTTTCTGAATCTGCCCCGTCTGTCGGTGCGTAATCTGTCGTACCTCACGTTTCACAGCATCTGCCTGCTCGTTCGCACTATCCTCACGCTGCTGCATCACGCCCTCGTAAGTGGCCTGCGCGTTGGCATAGTCCATAACGGGCTGAATCTGTTCGGGTGTAAAACCTTGTTCTTGCAACGTGTGGATATAACCAATCGGGTCATTACCCATGGCTTCATCCACGTCTTCGCCTTCTTCCAGTTCCAGCAACTGAGCCACCTGTGCACGTGTTTCGTTCAGTCTGCGGTATGCCATTTGTCGGTCTGTAGGCTCCGTAGTCCCGTAACCTTCTTCAAATGCCTGGTCAAGTGCCTGTCCAATCGGGTCCAGCGTACCCTCCTCAGCTCGCTTCTGCTCGGCTTGCGCAATGCCGTGGTACTTCTGCGCAGCCTTCGTGTATTCCAAAAAGGCCATACGGAAGCCCATGGGCAACTTTTGGTTGTCCATCACCTCACGCAAAGTCTGCTTCTTTTCTTCGTCCGTTCCGTTAATAAAGGTGTTACGCCACGTGCCCCACTGCTCCAGAGCGGCATTGTTGTTGCCCAACATGCCATCAATCTGCCGACCGATGTCTGCCATTTCATTCAGGGCGCGTTTTTTGGGAGCAGTGTACGAAGCGGTCTTGACGGCTGAGAAGAAGCCACCCATCACGGCCACCGAAAGGAAGGTCTCGATGTTCTTGTCCACGTTGAATACACCGGTATCCTTTTTAGCGTCAAAGGTACTATCGCCCACCATCAAGGCATTTTCAACATTGCCCAGCACCTCTTCAAGGTATTCACCGGTAGTACCATTCCAATGGGTTGCATTTTCAAAATCAGTAACGGCTTTGGCCACTTTGGTCGATGACACATTGCGCATAAAGTCATTGACAAAACCCAAGCCAATCTTATCAAGGGCCTTTTGTCCGCCCTTCGAAAAGGCCTTCCCGATAACTCCGAAGTAATCGCCAGCCATTTCGGTTTGATTTTCAATGGTGTTTGACAGGAATGCCTTGCCGAAGGCCTCGCCCCAGTCCACACCATTCTTATGGCCGCCGTAGGTTACACGTCCGAAGTTATCAATGTCAGTTTCCACTTCACCGATTCTGCGCTGCACAGCATCGGCAGCCACCCGTGCCTGCCCCGTAGTAGCCGACATAGTAGCAGACCCCAGCCAATCGCCAGCAATACGCGTACCGGCTTTTGCCAACAAGTAACGTTTGGCTAATTGTTTGAGCTTTTCCTTGCCGTATTTTTTAATCGCCCACTGCATAGCCTTGCGCTGCGCAAACTTACCCACACCTGATGCCGGGTTGAGAGCCATTTCGAGCATAAACGGCAAAGTCTGAGCCGTTACCGTACCTGCCGTGTTTCCCCAACCCAAGTGTTCTTTGTTCTCGCCCTGAATATGGTTGTTGTACGCATAGAGGTCAAGCATCTTTCGCTGTTCGGGCGAAAGTGCCTCCACACCCCCTTTGTCCGCCTTGTCAACGGCATCAAATATAGCCAATCCACCGGCAAGGTCCGAAAAACCAAAGTCCCAATTCGACAATTTCGAGGCTTGTCGCTTGAATGAGCGTCCTGTAGCTGCACCAAACGAAAGAACACCTTTTCCGGCTCGCTCTATCCAGTTGCCGCTATCCGCAATCCATTGATCCGACGCCTTAGCATGTTCTGCCTCGTCCAGCGTATCGAGTGCCTGATTCACCTTGTCAAGCTGCATCGTAAGTGCTTTGTACTTCGTGTCCTGCAACTTGTCGGTAAGTCTTGCAGCAGCCTGCGTCATAGCGTTACCGGCAACACCCGTCGCGAAGGAAGGAACCCTATCGGTCGCTCCTTCCAACTGCGAAGAACGTGCATTGAGTTCCTTCTCAATGCGCGCCTTCTGCTCCAGCAAGTAATTCTTGGGGTCATTGTGCTGCATGTTCGCCTCAGTCAGTGCTTCGCGCGCATGCTGCGCCCCCGTCTGCGCAAGTCTCGCTTCGGTTTCGCTCTCATATTCGCGCCCCAATGCGTCTATAAATGCGCCGTCTTGATTCTTCGGAGCTAAAGGCAATCCAAGGTTCGATTTGCCGTTGAACCCCAGTCGCGTAGCATTCTTACCAAACTGACCGGCAGTATGCTGCAAGTAGTCATTCACATTTTGATGCTGACGTTGAGCAACCTCGTTCTGCAGCCGCATATTCTCCACAAACGCATTCGCCTGGTTCACGTCGAACGGCTTAGTTGCTGCATCATCCTGAGTTGGCTCGTCCTTGACAGCCTGTTGTGCAACCTTTCCGCCCGGCTGCACCGCAGCCTTCGGATTAAATATCGTATCGCGCGCACTCTGAATCGTCGAAAGCGTGTCAAATCGCTGCTTAGGAGCCTGATAATCGCCATTTTGAGCAGCCGTCTTAGTTGCAGGCTGCTGGGTAGATTTAGGGGCAAAAATGCTTTCAAAGTCATCCATCGTACCCACATCTAACCCCATATTTTTTGATTTCTGATAATACCATTCGCGATCTTCGCGATTAGCGAGCGAAGCCTTGAAATCATTTTCGCTACCAATATCGTAGCCCTTGGCCTTCATTTTGGCATAGAGCCACTTTACATCATTATTGTCATTCATCTGTGCCATATTCTATTACCTTCTGCTTGGGGGTGTATTATCGTTACTATTTTTGTTTCTACGGCTCGGTGGCGTGTTGTCAGGCTTAGGTTTCTGCACAATTTTCGGGTATCCACCAACCAGAACCTTACGCGTAGTAGTTTTTGTGGTTGTTTCCGTTGTACCGCCAAGCCCGGGTTCCTCGGTCTTATCAGTTTCCGTAATAGTTCTACTTTGGTCTTGCCAAGTCCCGTTTTGTCTGGCAAACATTTCAGCTGCATCAGCTTTTGTGAAATAATGTGTATTGCCGAACATATCCTGAACCTCATATTCCCCTCGCGCGTTCTTAATCACCGCGTTCGTCTGCGCATTATTTTTGTAAACCTGCGAATCGTACACTTTACCCTGTTTATTCAGATTGTTGAGTTTGGCTTCAGCAATCTTGTCAGCGTATCCAGCGTTCGTCTCTGCGGTTTTAGCATCAGCATCTGCTTTATCTGCCTTTCCCTTCTGCTCGCGAACTTTGTCAGGCTGTAGTTCTTCGAGCCACAGGTGTTCTATCACCTCTCGCTGCGCCTTCTCATTAGCCAACTTCATGCGCTGCTTGAGTTCGTCAGCGTTCATGTTAAACTTATCGCGTTCAAGCTTCATATTGCCAAGCCTTTCCAGCATGGCCAAGCGTTCCTTGTCGCCAGCCTCACGCTTAGCTTCCGCCTCCTTAGCCTGTTTATCCGCAAGCTTAATCATCGAACTGTTCGGGTCATACATCGAAGGCGCACCCTTAGCTGTGAAAAGCAAATTGCCCAGCGCGCGCAATCCGTCCGACACCGCCCCGATAACCTTCTTCGACCGCTCCATGCGTTCGCGCTTCTTCCGCTGCTCCTCCGTCTCAGGCGCACGTCTGTCAATTTCCGCCTGAATTTGCCGAATACTCTCGTCGAAAGCAGTAGTCCGCGTAGGCTTATCGGCAGGTTCCTCCGCCACAGGCACCACAGTCGGCTTAATCTGCTGCGGCTGCACCGTAGGCGTAGGCAGCGGTGTTGGTTGGTTCGCATGCGCCAAAGTACCCTTAATCGGCTCATCCGCTGGTGCCGGTGCTTGTGTAGCATGCGCCAAAGTGCCCTTCACGGGTTCCGGCTCCGATGGTGCTGCCGTCTGCTTCGGCTCGTTCCCGGTCGTCTGCTGTGGCTCGTTCCCGGCAGGAATAAACGCCCCCTTCGGCTTATTATTCTGTTCGTCCGTCATCGTCTAATCTGTTTAAGCGTTTGTAATATTAAAATGCCGACGCAATGTTAGCCCCAGCATCAGCCACCCCTTGCACAGCCTTTCCCACTTCCGTAGCTTGCTGCATCTGCAAGTTCGCCATTTGGTCGTCCAGCCGGTCCTTACGCTCGCGATACTGCTGCTCGATTTGGTCCTTTCGCGCATCCGCATTCGCCACAATCTGCGAAGTCGCATCCGCCAGCGCCTCATTATTTTGCTGCTTCGTAGCCGCCAGCGCCTCGTCCGTTCCGCCCATCATAGCCGCCTGCCCCTGCGCCGCCTGATTGCGGTTCTTGATATTCTCCTGCAATCTCGTCAACATCCGTTGCGCATCAGCACGTTGCGTAGCATCTTCATTAAACCGCCTATCAAACCAATTCTGATTATCCTGCTGCTTCGCCCGTATACGCTTCTTCTGCTTACGAATAGCCTACGAAGCCTTCGCTCCGCCAAAAATCGAACCACCAAGGCCCAATACACCACCTGATATAATTCCTCCTAACATAGTCAATGATATTTCAAATGTTAATAATGCTGCCGTTAATAATGCTGCCAAAATTAACCAAGTACCTTTGCACCCATCGTATATCTTTTGTTTCATAACATCACATCAACGCCACCCATCACATCAACCCATCACATCAACCCATCACATCAACACTATCACATCACCCTTCTCTTCAACACCACCCATCACATCAATATGAAGGCTATCGACGTTGACATGAAGGCTATCGACGTTGACATGAACGCACACGTCAGTGTACGCACAATCGAAGACAAGCTGCGCGTCCTTTGTGGCGAGGACGAAGAAGAAGATGACGACGAAGAGGACGATTAAGCCAGTCTCTATTTCATCTACTTTTAGACCGACTCATTTTGTTTACTCATAGTTTTTTTTTAGGCTTCGACCTGTCCGTGAGGATGGGTCGTTTTTGTTTTCATGCTCTTCAATAAAAACCCCTATGGGGTTATCTTAGAAACCCCTAAGGGGTTATTAAAAACGCGAAACAAAAACCCCTATGGGGTTATTTATAAAACCCCTTACCCGTTTTTGAAACTGCATGAAAATCAACCGTAAATAAACCCCTCAACAACTACATAAATTTCCACGTTATCAACGACTTAAAACAGAAAACTCTACTGAAACGAATTGTAGTGAACATGCTTAAACCCTAATGAACGACGACAAAAGGCGAAAAACTTAAAAAGCTGTTATCCGTTGATATTCAAGCCGTTGCAACGAATAAAAACCCCTATGGGGTTATTTTAGAAACCCCTTAGGGGTTTTTCAAAAGAAGAAAACTCGACACAAATAATATCCCCTATGGGGTTTTCCTCGCGCGCGCGTATAGATATAACGAATGTTATATAAACATAAAGGATAAAGGAATATAGATATATATTATACTCCTTACGTCGTATAATATACGACAACAACGACGACAAAAAGACTTCGAGTTTGAAGTTCTTTTTTTACTTTCTGAGATACTACAAATGAAAATGTCCGACCTTGCAATTGCAAAGCCGGACAAAAATTAAAAGCCCTTACCTTTGGTGCGTTCATACACCGCCTCACGTTCCGTGTCAACGTTTTTAATTCTGAATTGAACTGCACATCTTTCCGGGATGCTGTCCGGCAGCTTCGCCGCCAGCCGTGATATTATCTCGTCAATGTTGCTGAAGCCGATGTCGCTCACCTCGGCCAGAACCTCACCACGGAAGTAGGCCCGGGCATATATCATGTACTTCGGTGCTATGCGGAACAAAGCGTCCTTCCGTTCGTCAACGTCTCGCGCCATTCCCTGCTTGCTCCTACGTGTGCTGAAGAAGATGAAGTCAATCACTTTAGCGTTGAGTTCCCACGCCGGTGTGAAGTCCAACTTGATATAACCTCGTGTGATGGTGCGCCCATGAGAGTGGTTCATGGCAAATGCAACCTCGTCAATGGATGCTTTGCAGTCGTTCTGCGCCACTGTTCCCCATGTGTGCCGGAACGTGTATGCCTTGTACTGCTTCGCTTTCGGTATGCCCATACTCTCACAAACCATCTTGATGCCTTTGTTCACACAAGCACAGAAAGAGTCACTGTCACAAAACCTTTCATGGAAGTTGAAAAAGTACTTGTCGTTTGGATCGTGCGATTTGTACTTCTCCACCAATGGCTGGATAACCGGCTCCACGCGCATCTCGATATACGCATCATCCGTGCGTACCTTCTTCGTCTTCGCCCTGTTGTAGCATAATATTCCGTTGTGATAGCCGTCCCTTGGCATTTCGAACAGGTCAACCGTGTTGATACCTGCAAGGCAAAGTATCATCTTGGCCACGTCACGCCCAATCTCTGGCACCGGGTCAATGAACTTCGTTTCCGGCAATGGTGCAGCAAAGAATAGTCGGCATTCCTCCGGGCTGATAGCAATCTTTGTCGAGCGGTCCGCCTGTGGTATCTTCACCTTGCCCCAAGGGTTCGTCCTGATACGGATGATGCCGTTGTCGTAGTCGTTGTATTCCTTGATAGCAGCTCTGAACACTTGCCTTATGCACACAGGGTACATTTCCTTTGCCCTGTGCGTCTGCTCCAACGTCGCAATCCATCGGTTCACGAATGTCGATGTCAGCTGTCCGAACATAAGCCTGTTAGTACCTGCAAACCTCTCCATGTGCTGCAACGCCAGTTTGTAGTTCTTGGCGTTCCTCACCTGTCCATTGTCAATCATACGGTCTATGTGAAGTGCAGCATAGTCAGAGAAGCACAAGTCCTCGTCCTCCTTGGTCACATACTCGATGATCTGCCTGACCGTCCACCTTGTGCAGTCCACCCTGTTAAGCAGCTCACTAAACCTCAATATGCGCCTTGCGCAATATTCCGTCACAAATGGGTCAGTAATATTCCCTTCTCGGTCAAGCTGTTTCTTGGTAACAACCTTGTCAGTCTTGATGTAGCCGGGTTTGCGGTTCTGCATCACCCGGATGTACACTTGGTAGAAGCCGTCCTTTCGTGGCGTTCTTACCGTTGCTTTGAATAGAGCCATAATTTCAATTCTATTTTGTTGTTCATCAAAAATCGTTTGTAAGCACTTGTAAGCACGACCACCAAAGTTTGTGTCAGTTTTTGTAAGCAAAGCCTACAAATTCTGCATGATTAGTGTGCAGAACGTGCAGACCTACCAAAAACAATTTAGGCGGCAAGTCTCTTTATTATCAGAGACTTACCGCCTAACTCGTTAGTTACGAGGGCTTATCTTATTATCCTTCTACAGCAGCCTGCGCCGCAGCTAATCTCGCGATAGGTACTCTAAATGGTGAGCAACTTACGTAATTTAAGCCCACTTTATGGCAGAACTTAACGCTTGAAGGTTCACCACCATGTTCACCACAAATACCACATTTCAGTTCCTTACGTACAGAACGGCCCTTATTGACAGCCATTTCAATAAGCTGACCTACACCATTGGTATCAAGAACCTGGAAGGGGTCTACCTTAAGAATCTTCTTGTCAAGGTAAACGGGAAGGAAACTTGCGATATCGTCACGTGAGTAACCAAATGTCATCTGAGTCAAGTCGTTCGTACCAAAACTAAAGTACTCTGCACGTGATGCAATACGGTCAGCAGTGAGTGCAGCACGAGGAATTTCAATCATCGTACCGACCTTGAATGGAATCTCTAATCCTTCTTCTGCAAACAATGCTGCAGCCTCATCACGGATTATCTTCTCCTGAGCTTCAAACTCATAAAGAATACCAGTCAGAGGAACCATGATTTCTGGATGAGGATCTAATCCTTCACGCTTCAAGTCAATGGCAGCTGAAAGAATAGCACGAGTTTGCATTTGCGTGATTTCTGGATATGTATTACCCAAACGGCAACCACGATGACCTAACATAGGATTATGCTCGCAAAGACTTTCTACGCGTTGCTTGATATATTCAATAGTTACACCCATTGCAGCAGCCATTTCTTCCTGACCCTTTGCATCATGGGGAACAAATTCGTGAAGAGGAGGATCCAAAAGACGAACATTTACAGGATATCCGTCCATTGCACGGAAAATACCCTTGAAGTCTTCCTTTTGATAGGGAAGGAGTTTTGCCAATGCTTTCTTACGACCTTCAACATTCTCAGAGAGAATCATTTCGCGCATAGCTACGATCTTTTCATTGTCGAAGAACATGTGTTCTGTTCTGCAAAGACCGATACCTACAGCTCCGAAATTACGGGCAACTTCAGCATCATGAGGCGTATCTGCATTAGTACGAACCTGCAAATGCGTATATTTAGCACAAAGATCCATCAAGGCAGCAAAATCACCTGATAATTCTGCAGCTTGAGTGGGGAGTGCACCTTTATATACACAACCGTTTGTACCATTGAGTGAGATATAATCGCCTTCACGGAGAATTTCGCCATCAATTTCTACAATACGTTTTTTGTAGTCAACGTTGATAGCACCTGCTCCACTTACACAGCACTTACCCATACCACGAGCAACAACTGCTGCGTGTGAAGTCATACCACCACGAGCTGTCAGAATACCTTCTGCTACGGCCATACCTGCCAAATCCTCAGGAGATGTTTCGATACGAACCATCACTACCTTATGTCCATCTTCGTGCCATTTAGCAGCATCTTCAGCAAAGAATACAATCTGACCACATGCAGCACCAGGACTTGCAGGCAAACCGCGCGTTAATTCTTTAGCCTTACTAAGAGCTTCCTTGCTAAATACCGGATGGAGGAGTTCATCCAATTTCTGAGGCTCACAACGATTGATTGCAGTCTTTTCATCAATCATGCCCTGACGAAGAAGATCCATAGCAATTTTTACCATTGCAGCACCAGTTCTCTTACCATTACGAGTTTGCAGGAACCAAAGTTTACCTTCTTGTACAGTAAACTCCATATCCTGCATATCATGGTAATGCTCTTCAAGTTTCGTTTGAATTGCATCCAACTGGCGATAAATTTCAGGCATTGCCTCTTCCATTGAAGGATACTTAGCCTTACGGTCCTCTTCGCTAATACCTTGAAGTTCAGCCCAACGACGTGAACCTTCCAAAGTAATCTGTTGAGGAGTACGAATACCCGCTACAACATCTTCTCCTTGAGCATTAACAAGCCACTCACCGTTAAATAAATCTTCACCAGTAGCTGCGTCACGGCTGAAGCATACACCAGTTGCAGATGTATCACCCATGTTACCGAACACCATAGCCATTACGGTTACAGCCGTTCCCCATTCAGCAGGAATACCTTCCATCTTTCTGTAGAGAATAGCACGTTCGTTCATCCATGAATCAAATACAGCACAGATTGCACCCCACAATTGTTCCATAGGATTTGTAGGGAATTCGCGGTGAGTTTGTTCAAAAATAGCTTTTTTAAAACGAACTACAAGTTCCTTGAGGTCTTCAACTTCAAGCTCATTGTCAAGTTCTACGCCCTTGGCTTTTTTAACATCCTCGATGATAGCCTCAAACGGATCGACATCCTCTTTGTTTACAGGCTTCATACCCAATACTACGTCACCATACATCTGTACGAAACGACGGTATGCATCGTAAGCGAAACGAGGATTATTTGTTTTGCGAGCCAATCCCTCAACAACTTCATCATTCAAACCAAGGTTCAAGATAGTATCCATCATACCTGGCATTGAAGCGCGTGCACCAGAACGTACTGATAGTAAAAGGGGATTTTCGATATCACCAAATTTACTATTCATCAGTTCCTCTACGAGGTGAAGGCTTTTTTCTACTTCTTCTTTTAATAATGCAACAACATTATCTTTGCCAATTTCGTAATATTCATTACAAACGTCCGTAGTAATTGTAAATCCCGGAGGTACGGGAACACCAATTAAATTCATCTCGGCAAGGTTGGCACCCTTACCACCAAGTTCGTTTCGCATATCGGCACGGCCTTCAGCCTTACCATTACCAAACGAATAAACTCTTTTCTGGTTTTTCATGGTTAATTAAATTATATAAAATGTCATTAATTCAAAATATATTTCTACACTCTCTTAACCGAATAAAATTCAGTATAGATGCAAAATTATAAATTTATTTTTAATATCGCAAACAAAAATGCCACATTTTACATGCATCGTTTATCCAGTATTCAAATGCTAAAGTACAAATTAAATGCAAATCTTTTCTTATAAAAGTCTAAAATATATTCATAAGAATACGTCGCTCTTTAACCCAACTTTAACGCTCCAAAGAAAAATCAGCCTTTTTTCGATGTTTTTCGTCCCCGAAACTGCTGATAATCAATTCCGCGTATGCCGCTAAGCAATTTGTAGTACCCAAGCATGTCGAAAGAAGTGTGTACCTTTGCGGCATGTATTTCGTTTCGGACAAAAGAATTAACCCTGCAACCGGGGAAATGGACCATTACTACCGCATCAAGGAGTCGTTCCGTGATGCGGAAGGACGCGTGCGTACCCGTCTGATGCTTGCAGCGGGATTCTTGCCCGAACTGACTACGGATGAAATCTGTGACATCCGCCGTGGACTTTCCTACCTGCTTGAACAAAGTGGTGAACTGCTGGGACAGCAACATCTCTTTGATATGAATCCGATGAAGGAGATGAGCGAGATAGTGTGTAGCTACGTCTACTCCTTTTGGGAAGAAATGAAGCGAAAAGGTACTATCGACGCTGCACGTGAAAGCTATGAAGAGTCGGTTCGAAAGGCTCGCCGATTGGTTGATGTCAACACCATCGAACATACGGATGCCCGTGAGGTGGGTGCCGAAAACGTATGTCTACAGGCTATCCGAGAGTTGCAGATTGACAAGTTTCTTCAGCGGCGGGGATGGAGTGAACGCAAGATTCAATCAACGCTTTCATCACTGATTATCAGAACTGTTTACGCTTCTTCGGAATGGAAATCCTTGCGTTTAATGGAAGTAAATTCTGCTGCCATGGAACTGCAGACCGGCAAATTCGGAGATTGCCCTACGCAGCGTGAAGTGTATGCAGCAGCTCCTGAGCTGTATGCGATGAAGGAAGAATTAGAACGTCACCTCTGCCGCAGAACCGACTCGTTGTTCAATCTGACGAATCGTATCATGCTCTTCGATCTGACAAACTTCTACTTCGAAGGCAGCAAACGTCAGTCTGCCAAAGCCAAGTTCGGACGTTCTAAAGAAAAGCGTTCGGATTGTAAACTCCTGGTTCTTGCGCTAGCCATCAATACCGAAGGTTTTATCCGTTACAGTTCTATCCTTGAAGGAAATACAGCTGACCCTCAGTCGCTTCCTGATATGGTGGAACGCATCATAGCCCGCAATCCTGTATCCCGTAATCCGGAGGAAAAGGTGCTGGTGGTGGTTGATGCAGGAATCGCCACAGAAGCCAATCTGCAACTGCTGAAGGACTCAGGCTACAATTATCTTTGCGTGAGCCGTTCGAAACTGAAGGATTACACGCTCA